>Ga0185299_10000105_pt1 | contig 265516 bp, 258 predicted proteins | sample PaiPotPPA55metaG_FD_128002 | JGI IMG/M metagenome (GOLD analysis project Ga0185299, IMG submission 128002) | Iron sulfur acid spring bacterial and archeal communities from Banff, Canada, to study Microbial Dark Matter (Phase II) - Paint Pots PPA... ...
CCATGTTGATCCCGGTGCCAGCGCCGACCTCAGCCATCTGAGGCGACGCGCTTATTACCGGCGCGACCGCCACTACCTATCGACGCCGCCGCGATCATTTCAAACGAGGACTTCTTCAACGGAATCGACCCATTGCAGACCCTCTGCTGCCGCTACACCGGCTCGGCCAGCGTCTCCTTCGCACGCGGCGCTTACGCTTATCCACCCATGTGCCGGTCAAACCAGCCAACCAAGCGCTCGGGATGTTGCCCGAAATGGTTGTAGGCGTAAAAACGCTGGTTCGATTCCTCGATCCACAGCAGTTCCTTCTGCTGCGCCCCCCAAGCCGTCGAAGATTGCCTGACCATCTTTCTCGGCGTGGATGAGGAAGTCTCGGCGAAGTTGCGCCATCAGCGTAGGTATCATGACGTGCTTTGCACACGGCAGCGGCGTTTCCTCATCGAGATGAAAGCCGGTCAGTTCGCGCAGGCGCTGGTCCAGTTGGCCGGCCGCTTTCTTTGGATCGAGGTGCAGGTTCTCTGCGCCGCGCTCGATAAAAGTTTTGCCGGAGACGACATTGAGCAAGACCAGGGCTTGAATTTGCATGAATTCTTCTGGCCATTTCACCAAGGCTATGACGGTCGAGTTGCCTCCCATGCATCGGCTGTAGAGCCCGGTTGTCATCGCCGTCAACTCCTTGCGGCCCTTCGCGTAACGGATCGACTCGACGACATCTCGGCACTCCAGAAGCCCGAGACCGCTTGTCACGCCATTCGCTGAGCCGCTCAGACCATGATTGCGGAGGTCATACGTCAGGATCTTGTAGCCGGCGTCGTGCAGGTACTTCAGTTCTGGCAGAAAGTTTACCTCGAAGCCGCCGAAAATCGTGTTCCAGGGCGGGAGGTGGCCAGGGAAGCCATAGCGGTTGCAAGTCATCGGATGGTTGACGGTCCGGTTAGGGTCGAACTCAGCTCCTCACCTTATGGGGCGGTCCGCTAACAGCGCTTGGCGGAAGGCCGGCTCTCGACCGATGATGGACCGCCTCGTCGCGGGTTTCGAAAGTGCGCTCTCCCGCCGTACGGGCCCGGCCGTCGAAGAAAACCGCGATTGTCACGCTGCTGGAGCGGCCACACGGTGCTGCGATCGGCGATCTGACCGAGGCAACGGGCTTGCAGGTGCACAGCGTGCGTGCGGCTCTAACCGGCCTGCGCAAGGAAGGGAAGGAGGTGGTCCGCTCCAAAGATGAGAACGGGGTCACGCATTACCGGCTTCCCGCCAGCGCATGACATGAGCCGACACGACATCGAGATCCTCGGATATCCGAGGTCACCATGACCTCGCCCTATCTCGACCACATACGCTCGACCCGCAAGATTATCGAAGAACTGATCCTTGCCCGCGAGATTGAGCTGGCGACGATGACCGCGGCCGCGCCGCGATGGCGTGTCGAACGGGACTTGCTCTTTCTCCGGTCCGAGCTGGTTCGGATCGATGCCAAAGCTGCAGCGGGAGGCAGCCGGTGGAGAATTGCTCCGCCATGAGCACTCTCGACAGCGAACTGGCCGCGTTGCCGACATTGTCGGCGCAGGAGCTGCGGGCGAAGTGGCGGGGTCTGGTCTGTGGCGAGGCAACCGCGGCGGCGAGCCGGGATCTGATGATCCGCGAGATCGCCTACAAGATGCAGGAGCGAGCCCATGGCGGTCTCGCTCCCGCAGTCAAGCGACAGTTGCGAGCGCTCGCCGCGGAATTCGAGGTGAATGGTGCCAACGCGCTTGGCTCGGCTCCATTAATGAAACCGGGAACGCGGCTCATGCGCGAATGGGGAGGAAAGACGCATACGGTCATCGTGCTGGAGGACGGGTTCGAGTACGAGGGCAAGCGTCACCAATCCCTGACCCAGATCGCGCGGTTCATCACCGGTGCGCGATGGTCGGGCCCGCGCTTCTTCGGTCTGCGAGCCAGACGTGAGTAAGCCGGCTGCGAAGGGCGGCGGGCGTCGATTGCGTTGCGCCATTTACACCCGCAAATCTTCCGAAGAGGGGCTCGATCAGGAATTCAATTCGCTACATGCCCAGCGCGAGGCTTGCGAAGCTTACATTAAGAGCCAGCGGCACGAGGGCTGGAGCTGTATCCCGCAGGCTTATGACGATGGCGGGCTGTCGGGCGCGACGCTGGACCGCCCTGCCCTGCAGCAGCTTCTCGCCGACATCCAGGCGGGCCGGGTCGACATCATCGTCTGCTACAAGGTCGACCGGCTGACCCGGTCTCTGGCCGACTTCGCCAAGATCGTCGAGATCTTCGATGCGAAGGGTGTTTCGTTTGTATCGGTGACGCAGCAATTCAACAGGACGACCTCGATGGGTCGGCTGACCCTCAACGTGCTGTTGTCCTTCGCGCAGTTCGAGCGCGAAGTCACCGGGGAGCGCATCCGCGACAAGATCGCCGCCTCGAAGAAGAAGGGCATGTGGATGGGCGGCGTGCCGCCCCTCGGCTATCGATGCCGCGACCACAAGCTGATCGTGATCCCTGCCGAGGCCGAGACGGTACGACACATCTTCCGCCGCTACGCCGCACTCGCCTCGGTGCGGTTCCTGCAGCAGGAGCTCGATGCAGCGGGAGTTCGCAGCAAATCGTGGATCAGCACGGCGGGCCGCCGCTGGGGCGATAAGGCGATTGTCCGCGGCGCCCTCTATACGATGCTGCGGAACCCGATCTATCGCGGCCAGATCCGGCACAAGGACCAGAATTATCCCGGAGAACACGAGCGCATCATCGATGAGCCGCTCTGGGAGGAGGTGCAGGCAAAGCTCGCCGCCAACGCCGTCAAGCGCGCCACGCGAGAACGACGGCTGAGCCCGAGTCTCCTCGTAGGACTGTTGTATGACCGAGAGGGGCATCGCATGACCCCGAGCCATGCGGTCAAGAACGGCATGGGCTACCGCTACTACGTCTCGCACCCCCTGGTCTGCAAAACCCGCGAAGCCGCGCCTGAGGGGCTTCGCATTGCCGCCGTGGAGATCGAGCGCATCGTGCGGTCGGAGATCGGCGAGCTGATCTCTAGCCCCGCGCGGCTCGCCGAGGCGCTCGGCCCCTATTTCGAGACAGCCGGCGAGCAGCAAGAACTCCTCAGGCGAGCCGTCGAGGTCGCGGCGGGCCGGCCGGAACTCCCGGCCGCACAATTGCGCGCGGCGCTCGCGATGCTGTGCCGCCACCTCGCCGTGTGCAGCGAGCGCGCCGACATCGAGATCTCGGCAAGAGGGCTACACGCGTTCCTCCGGGGAGAGCCGGCAACCACGCTAGAGGCGATGAATTCCGATCAGCCGTTGCTCTTGTCGTTTCCGGCGCGGCTGTGCCGGATCGGCCAAGGGAAGCGGCTCGTCATCGATGCGGTCCTGCAGCCGGGGGCCTCTGGCAGGCCGGATCCCAAGTTGATCAAACTGCTGGTTCGCGCACATCGTCTGAAGGAGAAGCTGCGAGCTGTTCGCGGCACTCGCATCGTCGAGCTGGCGTTACAGGAGGAGCTGAGCCCCTCGTACGTCGCGCTACTGCTGCGCCTGACCTTTCTGGCGCCTGACATCACCCGCGCCATCCTGGAGGGCCGCCAACCGGGCAGCTTCACCGCGCAGAAGCTGGTCACCTACTCCGGCCTGCCGCTCACCTGGGCCGAGCAGCGCCAGGCGCTCGGCTTCGTCGCACACCTATGAACTGATGGCGTAACCGTCGCCTCCCACACTCTCGGCTATGACTGCGGAAAAGGGGAGCGGATCACGCCACTTGGCGATCACCATTCGTATTCGGTGACATCGCGGCTTAACAGTTTTTTAGGGTTAATCCTGGCACACTTGCGGGTACGCAACCCCAACGCTCGATTCTCAACAGCAGGGCCCGATACCCCGTCGAGGAACTGCTCAGACTATGGAGTCGAGTATGACACCCGTGGAGCCGCTTCTAGACATCCCAGGTCGGTCGATTGCACCCAACAGTTCCGACCTTAAAAAGCCTGATGGCTTACCAGTCCAGCGGCGGATTGGGCCGGCTCCTTTCTGGTTCGTGACCGCGATTTCTTCAGGTGCCTTGGCCACGGCTTTCGGCTTGTCCGGTGTCGCAGATCTACCTCGTGCCGCAACCGCGGGGCCACCTGCTGCCCAGCCATCGACAACGGCACCGGTGATACCCCCGAGGAATGTGCCGACCGTCGTATTGCGAGGGCAGCCGCCATCGAAAGCGAACCGCATTTAGCGTAATCGGCCTGCGTGGTCTTCGGGGATGATTTGATGAGCCGAAAATATCGCCGCGGCAAAAGCCACGATCTACCGTTCATCCACAATGTACGCCCGGCCGTCGGATTGGCCGATCCGCCAAGGCGGACGGCACTGATAATGACCGCTGGGGTACTGATTGTTTTCGCCGCGCTGCTGTTACTTGTATTCCGAGGCTAGAACACATCGATTTGGGACCAAGGGGCGATGAGGCGGTCATTGCGGCAGCCTGCGATCATCGATCTTAAGCAGCATGTCAGTGCCGGTTTGCAGGCAGTGGAATGTAACCTTGTTGGCGAGAGTGTCAGCGGGTCGGCGCCCAGAGGGCAGGACTGATCGGACATGAACCGGATCTGGTTGATAACTGGAGTGATGTTGGTTTTCGTCCTGGCTTTGCCGCTGATGAACACTCGCGTTCGGGCGCAAGACTACCCCGAGGCCGGAATCACCAACCTCCGGAAGACATGCGGGAAGCGTAGAGACATCCCCAGCCCAGCGATGGCCGGCTATTGCGATTGCTACGTCGAGTTGATGCAGAGAACCGTCCCTTGGCGGGACTTCCTGTCCCTCGACTCGGCTGTCGCCGCAAAGGGCATTGCCGGAGTCGACGCAGAGGAAAGCGCGATCCTACACAAAGGGCTGCAGGTTACGCGCTTTTGTGCGCAAAGAGCCACGCGGGGCACAGATAGATCCCCCCATCTCATGACGGAACACTTGCGCCCAACTCCCCCACCCTAACCATCGCCCGGGCCACCTAACGCCGGGAGCATCAGCCCTGGGCTTCGGCCGATCGAGGCGACGTAGCGATGCGGGCCTCCTTCGCGAGGGGCCGAATCACTTGTGCTACTCCACTACATCATCGGCTAAGAGAGATAATGGCCGGGTTTGGCCGGCCACGGCCATCCGAAAGCCGTCTCTCCGGACGGTGTGCCCGATCGGCATCGCCACAAAGCACCGCAAAGGGCCACGATTTCGAATCTCGAGCGTCAAGCAAAAATCCATGTAAAAACAGTATGTTAGGTGGAAGATGGAGTGGGATTCGAACCCGCGATACGGAACTGGGTCCCCGCCAGCAGGGCACGAGCGCGCCTGATCCCCTAAATACACCCAGAGGGTATCGTGGACAAAGAAGATGAGGATCGCAGAGATCGTCGGCTCTTATGCCGATCGGAAAGAACCGGAAATAGCGCCGGATAGCAGGCTATTTCAGACTATAGCCAACGCCTTCACTCGAAGCGGCAAGGTAAAGCGCCCTCTAGACCAACAACTGTCCGACGGTCAGCCGAACGCCGCTCACATTCCTTTTTTGCCTCATGCGGCATCAGATGACAACCCGGCCGCAGATGCCATTTCGAACACCAGTACCGATTCTCCAACCGTTCCTACGGATCAGATCCTGAGTACGCATCACAATCCGACGTATTGGGCACCAGGTCGCTGGCCCGGGAGCAGTTTTTACCGGGTCGAGTAGTTTTTGGCCCAATCTGATGCCGACAGTCTTCGACGGCGGGGCGCGACGTTGTCTAGGGGTCCGATTCATTCAGGTGAGTCGGAGCTTTGCCGACCTCATTCCTGAATTAAACCTTACTCAACGCGGCCTTGGCATGAGGGCTCGGTTGCGGCGGCGAGTCGGTACTGATCGCGCCATGAGCAACTCGGCGCTGGATGACGATTCTGCAGAGAGCAACGATTTGGCAGGAGAGCGAAACTCTAACATTGCGTACGCAGGCAGGCAGCTCGAAGACGTTTTGCGGCTCGAGACCGACGACGCTGATCTGCACGGGGGACAGCTCTGCTTGGCTAGGTAAGTGCGGATCGGTTTGCGACCCCAATTTCGGGGTGCTTCGCCGGCCCCGTGTCCGGGAGCTGAGAAGATGGACAAGCGGCCTGAGCTGAGCCAAAGACCAAGCCGACGCCCCACGCGGAACCAGCAGCCGTTCCATCTGAATGAGCCGGGTTGCGAGCGTCGCGGCCGCAGTACTTGGGTTCGGCCGTCACGAGGAGGCTTCTTCTTTTATCTGAGACACGCGATGCTAAGCAGCCACAGCGAGGAGCCGAGCATGAGCGACGCGCACGGATTTGCCCACCCCGGATTCCTGGCCGAGACCGATTGGCTCGCCGCGCATCTTGATGACCCTGATCTCGTCGTGCTCGACTGCACGACGCATCTGATCCCGGACCCGAAAATCACTTACACCGTGCAGCCCGGGCGCGAGGATTTCGAGAAAGGCCACATCCCCGGCGCGCAATTCGTCGATCTGCAGGCCGACCTCTCGGCGACGCACCCGAAACTCCGGTTCATGATGTCGGGGCCAGCGGCGTTCGCCGCGGCGATGGGTCAATTCGGGATCGACAATAAGACTCGAGTCATCCTCTACAGTACGACAACGCCGCAATGGGCATCGCGCGTCTGGTGGATCATGCGCACTTATGGCCACGATCTTGCGGCTGTATTGAATGGCGGCTTTCAGAAATGGGCTCGCGAAGGCCGGCCCGTCGAGACTGGCCCGGCACGGCCGCGCCCGCGAGCCAAGTTCATCGTGCATGAGGATCGGCATCTGATGGAGAGCAAGGAGGCAGTATTGGGCGCAGTCGGCGACAACACGAGCTGCACGATCAACGCGCTTTCACCCGAGCAGCACGCCGGCAGCGGCGGCAACACCTACGGGCGGCCCGGCCGCATCGCAAAGAGCGTCAACGTGCCGGCCGCCTCACTATTAGATCCGCAGACCGGTACGTTTCTGCCGCCGACCGCATTGCGCGCCAAATTCGACGCGGTCGGCGCTTTCGAGAAGAAGCGCGTTATTACCTATTGCGGCGGCGGCATAGCCGCGAGCGCCGATGCGTTGGCGCTGGTCATGCTTGGACACCCCGACGTGCGGCTCTACGACGCCTCGATGTCAGAATGGGCCAACGACCCGTTGCTCCCGATGGAGCGCGGCTAGGGGAGCTGCGGTCAAGGATTAGACACATCATCTGGCCTGAGGACGCTCTATAGCAAAGTAGTACTAATCATGGGCTTCGCTGTTGTGTGGGTAATGTGCTTGCTTTGAAACTACGCTTTCGACAATGCCGCGGTGCTGAACGGCGGTTTCCAGAAATGGGTGCGCGAAGGCCGGCCCGTCGAGACCGGTCAGGCACCGAAGCGGCCGCCGGCGCGCTTCACCGTGCGCGAGGACCGGCATCTGATGGTCGGCAAGGAAGCCGTGCTCGAGGCGATCGGCGACACCGCGAGCTGCACGATCAACGCGCTGTCCCCGGAACAGCACGCGGGCAGCGGCGGCAACACCTATGGCCGGCCGGGCCGCATCGCGAAGAGCGTCAACATGCCGGCCGCCTCGCTGATCGACCCGCAGACCGGCGCATTTCGGCCGGCACCGGAATTGCGCGCGAAATTCGACGCGGTCGGCGCGTTCGACAAGCCGCGCGTCATCACCTATTGCGGCGGCGGCATCGCGGCGAGCGCCGACGCACTGGCGCTCGTCATGCTCAGCCACCCCGATGTACGGCTCTACGACGCCTCGATGTCGGAATGGGCCAAAGACCCCGCCCTGCCGATGGAACAGGGCTGAACAAGATAGCTTTACCGCAGAGGACGCAAAGGATGCGCAGAGGACGCGAAGGCGCATGCGCCCAAGAAATTTTTTCACAACGAGACAGCGAGGCAGTGAGTAAAAAAACTCCGGCGTCCCGGCGAAAGCCGGGACGCACTTTTCAGCCATTCGTGCCTCTGACAGGTGGGTCCCGGCTTTCGCCGGGACGCCAATTCAGGGGAACTTGGCGAGAGACAGCGTTCTCACCGTCTCACCGCCTCATTGTGAATAAACGTTAGACGTCGCGGTCGAGGATCTCGATCAGGACGTTCTGCGGTCCGCGCACGAAGGCGATGCGCACGCCGGGGCGGATCGTCTTTGGTTCGACGGTGAATTCGGCGCCGTTTGCCTTCAGCTCGTCGCATACCTTGTCGATGTTGCGCACGCGCAATCCGAGATGGTCGAGCCCGACATAGCTGCCGGCCGGCTTCTCCGATAATGGTGCATCGGCGTCCATCTTGGCGATGAACATCATAACGCCGCCGAGCCTCATATCGAGCCGCTCGCGCCCGTCCGACTGGATCGATTTGATGATTTCGGCGCCGAACATGCGCTCATAATAGGCCGCCGTCTCATCCGGATTTGGGCTGCGCAGATGGACGTGGTCATAGGTGAATTCGGTCATCGCGGTCTCCTCGGCGGAAATTTCACTGAACTCTAATCTAACCTGCACCTCTATCCAGCACTTTGCGAAAGCGGATGGGGATTGCTTCGCTTCGCTCGCAATGACAATGAAGGGCTGTCATTGCGAGAGGAGCCCACGGGTCGGAGCGTCGCGCCGCCCGAGGACAGGCTCCGCCACGAAGCAAATCTCCTCGGGAGGTAATTGATGCGGTTTGGGCTGATCCTGCCGAGCTTTTCGTTTCCCGACCTCGATTATGCCAAGGCAGCGCGATTGCGCGATTTTGCGATGCGGGCCGAAAAACGGGGCTTCGAGGCGCTGTGGGTCGTCGAGCATCTGCTGACCGCGCGCGGGCTCTACGGCACGGCCTGGCTGTCGCCGCTCGAAACGGTCGCTTTCGCGGCCGGCTGCACGCAGCATATCAAGCTCGCGACCGGCATCCTGATTGCGGCGTTGCGCAACCCGGTGTTCGTCGCCAAGGACATCGCCAGCCTGCAATATCTGTCAGGCGGCCGCTTCGAGCTCGGCATCGGCGTCGGCTGGGACGCGCATGAATACGAGGTCGCCGGCGTTCCCTTGCGGCAGCGCGGCGGCCGCACCGACGAGATGCTTGGTATTTTCGAGCGGCTGTGGACCGGCGAGCCAGTCACGCATCACGGCCGCTACTACCGTTTCGACGATGTCGTCATCGACCCGCCGCTGCCGATGAAGCCGTTTCTGTGGGTCGCCGGCGGCTCGAAGATCAAAACCGATCTGTCACCCGATCCCGAAGTCATGGCGCCGACCGTCTTGGAGCGCATCTGCCATAGTGCTGACGGCTGGCTGGCGCGCGCCGCCGGCTCGATGGAGAGCGTCATCGCCGATTGGCGGCAGATCCGGCAGCGGCTCGACGAAATCGGCCGGCCGCGCAACAGCGTCACCTTTGGTCATGTGAATTTCATGCATATCGTGCCGACCGACGACGAAGCCACGGCGCTCAGGGTGCAGCGGCCGCTGATCGAGCGGATCATGGGCGCGCACCGTTCGTTCGAGACGTTGCGCACCTGCTACCTGCTCGGCACGCCGGCGCAGATCCGCGCCCGGCTCACGGAAATGGCCGAAGCGGGGCTCGAATACGCCGCCCTGTCGCCGCTCGATTACGATCTCGAACAGCTCGATTTGTGGGAAGAGGAGATCATCCGTCACTTCCCGCGAGGCTGAGCACCGTCCTTATCTGGTCGGGTTCCGCCCAGCATCCGCCTTGCCCGACAGGACGAACATGCCCTGCTCGGCGAGCAGGTTCGCGAGGCCGCCGCGCGGGTCGAGCGAGAACGGCTGGCCATGGCGGTCGAGGGTCACGCTGCGCTCGATCTTGGTGCCGATCGCATCGCACAGTGCGACAAAGTCGCGGATCGTGCAGAGATGAATGTTCGGCGTCTCGTACCAGGAATTGATCAAAAGCTCCGACACCGGCATCCGGCCGCGCCATAACAGGCTGAGGCGGATGCGCCAGAAGCCGAAATTGGGAAACGACACGATCGCCCGCTTGCCGATGCGCACCAGCGTCTCGACGACATGGCGCGGCCGGCGCGTCGCCTGCAAGGTCTGGCTCAAGACGACGACATCGAAGGCGCCGACCGGGAACGCATCGAGATCGCGGTCGGCGTCGCCCTGGATCACCGACAGGCCGTGCCGGACACAGGCGTTGACGCCGGACTGGCTCAATTCCATGCCGCGCGCGTCGACCCCCTTTTCGCGCGCCAGGTAAGCGAGCAGCGCGCCGTCGCCACAACCGATATCGAGAACCCGCGTGCCCGGCTCGATCATCTCGGCGATGAGCCGCAGATCGCGCCGCAACTCACCGGGCGCCGGCAATGTAATGGCCGGGCCGCGCGCCTCTATCCCGAGCGGCACTGCAGCGTTGCGGTCGGCCATGTCAGTCCCAGAAGCGATGCAGGCCGCGGTGCTCGGCCGAGCCGGTCAGAAAGCCGCGCAATGTCGCGAAAAATTCCGGTTCCTGCAGCAGGAACGCGTCATGGCCCTTGTCTGTCTCGATCTCGACAAAGCTGACATTGGCCGCGACCGCGTTCAGCGCATGCACCAGTGCACGGCTTTCCGAGGTCGGGAACAGCCAGTCGCTCGTGAACGAGATGATGCAGAAGCGCGGCTGCGTCCCGGGGAAGGCGGCCGGCAATGAGCCGCCATGCTCGGCGGCGAGGTCGAAATAATCCATCGCCCGTGTGATGTAGAGATAGGAGTTGGCGTCGAACCGGTCGACAAAGGTGCTGCCCTGGTAGCGCAGATAGCTCTCGACCTGGAAATCGGCATCGAAGCCATAGGTGACGGCGTTGCGGTCCTGCAGATTGCGGCCGAATTTGCGGTGCAACGCCGCTTCCGACAGATAGGTGATGTGCGCCGCCATGCGCGCCACCGCGAGTCCGCGCGCGGGTTTGCGGCCGAGGCTGAGATATTGCCCGCCGCACCATTCGGGATCGGCCATGATCGCCTGCCGGCCGACCTCGTGGAACGCGATGTTCTGCGCCGAGTGCCGCGCCGACCCGGCGATCGGCACCGCGGTGCACAGGCTCTTGGGATAGCTCGAGGCCCATTGCAGGACCTGCATCGCGCCCATCGAGCCGCCGATAACGCAGAACAGCTGCTCGATCCCGAGATGCTCGATCAGGAGCTTTTGCGCCCGCACCATGTCGCGGATTGTGATGACCGGAAAATTGAGCGCCCACGGCTCCCCGGTGGCCGGGTTGACCTCTTTCGGGCCGGTCGTCCCCATGCAGCCGCCGAGCACATTGGCGCAGATCAGGAAATACCGGTCTGTATCCAGCACGCCGCCTGGGCCGACCAACGTCATCCACCATCCGGCGGCGGCGGTGATCGGGTGCGGTTCGGCGACGTACTGGTCGCCGCTCAGCGCATGGCAGATCAGGATTGCGTTGGTGCGCTCGGGATTGAGCTTTCCGTAGGTCTGGTAGGCAATCGTGAACGGGCCGAAATCGATGCCGCAATCGAGCCGCAACGGCTCGCGCACGACGAGACTGTGGCCCGGCCATTCCTGGCCGGGGCGCTGCAACAGGGGTGCGGTTGCGGTCGACAAAGCTCTGCTCTAACCCCGGATTTCGGCGGCCCTGGGGACAATCCGAGGCGCCGCCCGCCCCTGTTTAAAGGGCCGCCTAGCTAGGGAATGCGGGTGTGCCATGTCAATGTTTTCTTTGATTTTGCGCCGTCGCAACCTTACTACTATGCGCCCCAGGCAGCGAATTGAACCATGTCAGAAATTCCCTCCGATCTCGAAGGGTTGCGCCGCCGCATCGACGAGATCGACGATCGCCTGCAGGACCTGCTGATCGAGCGGCTCGAAATCGTCGGGCGCGTCGCCGCGCACAAGCGCGGCAAGGGCGCGATCGCCGCGCATCAGCCGGCGCGCGAGGCGGAGATCATTCGCCGTCTGGTGCGGCGCGGCAATGGCGCATTCCCGGCGGCGACTTTGGTGCGCATGTGGCGCGAGCTGCTGGCGGCGACGGTCCGCCTGCAGAGTTCCTTCGCGGTCGCGGTCTATGGCCCGCCGCAGGCATCGGGCTACTGGGATCTCGCCCGAGACCATTACGGCAGCCACACGCCGATGGTGCCGTACCGCTCGGTGGGCCAAGTGATCGGCGCGGTCATGGACGGCCAGGCGGCGGTCGGCATCCTGCCGATGCCGATCGAGGACGAGCCCGATCCATGGTGGCGCCAGCTCATGTCGGCCGACGGCAACGCGCCGCATGTCATCGCCCGCCTGCCGTTCGGCGCCCGCGGCAATGCCAGCTCGAACAGCGCCGACGCGCTGGCGATCGGCCGCGGGATCGAGCAGCCGACCGGCCAGGACCGCACGCTATTCGCCATCGAGAACGCCCGCGATATCAGCCGCGGCCGGATTGTTTCGACGCTCTCGGAGCTGGGTCTCGCCTGCAGCTTTATCACCTCGTGCGAACATACCGAGAGCGCCAACACCTTGATCGAGGTCGACGGCTTTGTCGCGCCGGGCGACCCCCGCCTCGATCAGCTGCGGGCCCAGCTCGGCAAATCCCTCTACCGCCTGCTGCGCCTCGGCAGCTATGCCGTGCCGCTGCCCGCGACGGCTTTCGCCGGCGCGCCAAAGGCGATCGCCGGCGCGCCCGTTCGAGTCGAGGCGGTTGCAGGCGCAAAGGGCTGATCCGATGGCTGGCCCTACCGCCCCGGTGCCCGGCCCGGGCATCCTCGACATCGCGCCCTATGTCGGCGGCGAGTCCAAGGCCGAGGGCGTCGAGCGGCCGATCCGCCTCGCCTCGAACGAGAGCGCGCTCGGGCCGAGCCCGAAAGCGGTTGCCGCCTACAAGGCGCTCGCGGGCGAGATCCACCGCTACCCCGACGGCAGCGCCGCCGAACTGCGCGCCGCACTCGGCCGGCATCACCGACTCGACCCCGCGCGCATCGTGTGCGGCGCCGGGTCGGACGAGCTGATCGCGCTGCTGCAACGCGCCTATGCGGGGCCGGATACCGAGGTGCTCTACAGCCGGCACGGCTTTCTGATGTATTCGATCGGCGCCCAGGCGGTCGGCGCGACACCGATCGCCGTGCCGGAACGCAATCTGACCGCCGATGTCGACGGCCTCCTCGCGCATGTCACCGAGCGTACCCGCCTTGTCTTTATCGCCAACCCGAACAACCCGACCGGCACCTATTTGTCGATCAACGAGATGAACCGGCTGCATGCCGGCTTGCCGCCGCATGTCGTGCTGGCGATCGACGCGGCCTATGCCGAGTTCGTCAACCGCAACGATTACGAGGCCGGCATCGCGCTGGTGAACCGCGCCTCGAATGTCGTCATGCTGCGCACCTTCTCGAAAATTTATGCGCTGGCGGGGTTGCGCCTCGGCTGGGCCTATTGCCCGCCCGAGATCGCCGATGTGCTGAACCGCATCCGCGGCCCCTTCAACGTCAGCGCGCCGACGCTGGCGGCCGGCATAGCGGCGGTCGAGGATATCGCCGCCCTGAAGCGCGCACGGGCGCACAACGATGAATGGCTGCCTTGGCTCTCCGAACGGCTGCAGGCGATCGGCCTCGACTTGACGCCGAGCGTCGGCAATTTCGTGCTGGCGCGCTTTCCCGACGAGCCGACCAAGGACGCCGACGCCGCTTTCTCCTTTCTGCACAAGCGCGGCATCCTGACCCGCCAGATGGGCGCTTACGGCCTGCCGAAATGTCTCCGCATCACGATCGGCACCGGCGAGGAGAACGAGGCAGTCGCCGCCGCCTTGAGCGATTTCATGGCGGCTCGATGAGCAATCCATTGTTCGAGCGCGTCGCGCTGATCGGCATCGGCCTGATCGGCTCCTCGCTGGCGCGGGTGTTGCGCCGCGACAGCCCGCAAACCCGCATTATCGCCTGCGCACGGCGCGCCGAAACCCTCGATGCGGTGCAGCGCCTCAATCTCGCCGACGAGACGACGGACGACCCCGCCGCCGCGGTGGACGGCGCCGATCTCGTCGTGCTCGCGACGCCACTCTCGGCCTATCGCGAAATCGCGATGCGGATCGGGCCCAGCCTGCGGCAAGGCACGATCGTCACCGATGTTGGTTCGGTGAAGGAACAAGTCATCCGCGATGTGAAGCCGCTGATGCCCCAGGGCGTGCATTTCGTGCCCGGCCATCCGGTCGCCGGCACTGAGCATTCCGGACCGGAATCGGGATTTGCCGAATTGTTCCGCGACCGCTGGTGCATTTTGACGCCACTCCCCGACACCGCGCCCGAAGCGGTCGCGAAAGTGACGCAGCTGTGGCAAGGCGCCGGCATGCGCATCACGCAGATGGCCGCCGACCATCATGATAAGGTGCTGGCCGTGACGTCGCACCTGCCGCATCTGATCGCCTACACGATCGTCGGCACCGCGACCGATCTGGCCGACGATCTCAAATCCGAGGTTGTCACCTTCTCCGCGGGCGGCTTCCGCGATTTCACCCGCATCGCCGCCTCCGACCCGGTCATGTGGCGCGACATCTTTCTCGCAAACCGCGAGGCCGTCCTCGAAATCGTGCAGCGCTTCACCGAGGATTTGACTGCTTTGCAGCGGGCGATCCGCTGGGGCGAGGCCGAGACGCTCGAAGCCCGGTTCCGGGAGACCCGCGCGATCCGCCGCTCGGTCATCGACGCCAAGCAGGCCTGAGCTGCAGCCGCTTCAGCGGCGCAGCATCAATCCAGATTGTTCCAGTGTGCGCCTTCGTACCACAATTAATCCGGATTGTCAAGCGAAAAATGCGATTTTGGATGACAATTTATCGCATGGCGAGGGTGAATGGATCGGCGTTCTCATGGTCCAAATTGGGACAAAACCTGGGATTTGGGCCCGGCAAATATACGCATTGCCAACTTCGAATATCGGATCAATGGTTCAAAATGGCCGAGGCCGACGGGCGATGAACATGCGTTGATTTCGCCCGTCTCCGGCGCATAGTGGCGCGAGAATGGGAGGAACGGTCCGATGCTCGCCACTCCGGGATTTCATCATCTGCATCTGAACTCGGTCGATCCCCGGGCAGCGATCGATTTCTACACGCGGCTGTTCCCGAGCACCCGGAAAGGGAGCTGGGCCGGGCAGCCGGCGCTCTTTTCGCCAAATGACGTGATGATCCTGTTCGACGAGGTCGACCGGCCGCCGCCGCAAGAGCCGCAGAGCGCGATCTGGCATTTCGGGTGGCACGTCGCGGACTCGCAGGCGACCGTCCGCGATTTCAAGAGCCGCCTGGATGTCGAGATGCGGCCGCTCTATACGACCGAGGAGGGCGGTTCGGTGTTGATCAGCAGCGACACCTGGCCGAGCGTCGGCAACACGCTGGGCTTGACGAAGGCGCAGATTGCCGAGGCCAGAGCAAAGGGCGTCCAGCCGACCCGTAAGGGCGGCTTTGCGTACATGTCGGGCGGCCCAGAAAACGCGCTGTTCGAGATCGCCGGCGACTACCCGCAGGAGCGCTTCAACCACGTGCATCTATGGCACGAGCAGCCGTTCTGCGCGCTGCTCTGGTACAAGAAGCATCTGAACGCGCCGGTGCGTCAGGGCTTTCCCGATACTGATCTGACCGACGCGAATTGCCGGGTCGAGCGCGGCGCCGACCGCACCTGGCCGGCGCTCAAGCGCGAAGGCATGTTCCGCACGCCGCGCGCCGGCGTCGAATTCGGCGATGTCGTGCTGACCTGGTACATGAACCAGGGCGACAAGCCGCTCGCCCCGAGCCGCGGCCAGATGCAGGACCATATCGGGCTCAGCGTGACGGATCTCGACACCTGGGTCGGCAAATTGCGCGACGAGGGCGTCACGTTTCTGGAAGAGCCTTACCGGCTCGGCGACACCCGCGCCGTCATGATCGAAGGCCCGAGCCACGAGGCGATCGAGCTGGTGGAAGTGAGATAATTACGCCGTCGAATGCCCAGCCAGACGGCGATACTAAAATGCCGTCATCCCGGCGAAAGCCGGGATCCACCGTTCAACGGGTCGTGCTGCCGACAAGTGGGTCCCGGCTTTCGCCGGGACGACGGTTTGGCGCGAGCGACGGCGAGCGAATTCGGGGTACATGCATGGCAATGCAAGACGGGTTCGGGCTGCCGCTGATGGCGGAGGCGACAGGCGCGGCCGAGAATCATGTCCGCGCCGTCGATCCGATGCTCTCGGCCATCGCCTGTGACGTATCTCGGCTGGGCCGGATCCAGACCGGCGAGCGGCCCCGGCGCGCGCTGGCCTACTTGCGCGTGGTGGTCCGGCGCGCGGCCGTCCGGCGTGTGGCGACCCTCGCCGTGCTCGCCGTTTTCCGAGCAGCGGTTTTGCGGCCGACGGTTTTGCGCCGGGTTGTCGTGCGGGTCGCCGTCCTGCGGGTCGCGGTCTTGCGAGCGGGCGTTCTGCGGGCGGTCGTCCTGCGCGCGGTAGTCTTGCGCACCGCCGTTTTGCGTGCAGTCGTCCTGCGCGCGGTGGTCTTGCGGGCCGCCGTCTTGCGAGCCGCCGTCTTGCGAGCGGGCGTTCTGCGGACCGCCGTCTTGCGGGCCGCCGTCTTGCGGGCCGCCGTCTTGCGGGCCGCCGTCTTGCGGGCGGGCGTTCTGCGGGTTGATGTCTTGCGAGCGGCCGTCCTACCCGCGGGCGTTCTGCGGCTGGAGGTTTTCCGGCTCGCCGGCTTGCGCCTGCGTGATTGACCGGATTCGGACATGGCGATCGCGATCGCCTGTTTGCGGCTTTTGACCTTTTTGCCCGAGCCGCTCTTCAAGCTGCCATGCTTGTGTTCGTGCATGACCTTTTCGACTTTTTTCTTCTGGCGTGCGGTTGCCATGTCCGCCTCCGTCCTTGTGAGATTACCAAGCAATGATGTGCAGGCCGTGCAGTAGGAAGTAGCCACCGCCCAGAACCACTGCCGTCCCCCCGACAAACAACGCGGGTACCAGCAACACAGGCATAACCATTCTCCCTTCGCACCAACAGCCATCAATGCTGCACTAAAATAACGTAGTGGATTACGCCGATGTTCCACTTCGCCGGTTTGGCTATTCTCATCGATGGCCGAAGTTAGTTCCAGGAACCGGGCACATTCGCGATCTGTTTTGCTTCCAGGCACGGAATTGTTTGGAGGCGCATATGGACAAGCAGCGTATCGAAGGCGGGCTCGATAAGGCCAAAGGCACGATCAAGGAGAAGGCCGGCCAGGTGAGCGGCGATCGCGATCTCGAAGCCGAAGGCAAGATGGACAAGGCCGAGGGCCACGTCCGCAGCGGCATCGGCAAGGCCAAGGACGCGGTGAAGGAAATCGTCGGCAAAGACTAGCGGCTTCGTTTCGCAACACCACGCAAGGAACCTGGAGATGGCGCGCGGACTTCTGCTCTGGCTGCTCGGGATCCCGATCCCGATCATCATCCTGCTGTATCTGTTCCACGTCATCTGACGCTGGACGCTGACCGCCGGGGGCGCGTGACGCCTCCGGGGGCGGCGTTGACGGCCGGTGGTGTTGACGGCCGGTGGTGTTGACGGCCGGTGGCGTTGACAGCCGCCGGCTCCCCTCGCAAGCTGCCTCGGACATATCGGGGCGGCTGGCGGGAGGGAATAGTGGACACCGAATCGCAAAACTTCGTCGAATATGCCTGCACGGACCGGGTCGCCACGATCACGCTGAACCGCCCGGACAAGCTCAATGCCGTCAGCGATGAGGTGGTGCGGCAACTCGCCGAGGCGTTCCGCCGTTTCGATCTCGACCCGGAAGCCGAAGTCGCCATTCTGAACGGCCGCGGCCGCGCGTTTTGCAGCGGTGCGGATGTGCGTCAGCGCCAGCTGCGCAGCCGCGACGAATTTGAAAAGCTCGGCGGGCCGCAGGGATGGGGCACCAATTCCGCCGATCTCTTGACGCATGCCGTCAATTGGAAGCCGGTCATCACCGCCGTACACGGTTATGTGCTGGGCCTTGGCCTCGGGCTGATGCTCGAAAGCGACCTGATCGTCGCGGCCGAGGGAACGCGGATGCAGTTGACCGAAACACCTCGCGGCCTCGGCGCCTCGCGCTACTGGGCGCTGTTCCAGTACCGCGCCGCCGGCGCTTTCGGCGACGAGATCGCGTTGACCGGGCGTTTCTTCACCGCCGAGGAAGCCTTCGAGGCCGGCATCATCAATCGTCTTGCGCCGGAGGGGAAACACCTCGACGTGGCGCACGAATTGGCGCAGCAGGTCGCAAAGAACCCGCCGCTGTCGATCCGCACGACAGTGCGGACCCGCCGCTGGTACATGGAGCGCCTGACCCGCGAGGCGCAGTTCATGGCGGCGCCTTTCAGGCTCTACCTGACCGAGGATTTCCAGGAGGCGGCGCGCGCGTTTGCCGAGAAGCGCAAGCCGGAACGGTTCAAGGGACGGTAGAGGCGCCGTCGTGCGGGCGAACCGGCCGCTCGCCGGCGTCACCATCCTCGATTTCGGGCAGGTCTACCAGGGGCCGTACGCGACGCTGTTGATGGCGCAGGCCGGGGCCGACGTCATCAAGATCGAGCCGCCGCAGGGCGAGCCGCTGCGCCGCCGCGCGCCGCCCGGCAAGAGCACGACATTTCCGGTCGCGATGCTGAATTCGAACAAGCGCGCGATCACGCTGAATTTGAAGCACCAGCGCGGCCGTGCGCTGTTGTTCCGCATGGCCGAAAAGGGCGATGTACTGCTGGAAAACTTCTCGCCGGGGGTCATGGACCGGCTCGGCGTCGGCTGGAGCGTGCTGCACGAGATCAACCCGCGCCTGATCTACGCGTCCGGTTCGGGGTACGGGCTCAGCGGCCCCGACCGCGACAATCTCGCAATGGATCTGACGATCCAGGCCGTCTCGGGACTGATCGCAACGACCGGCTTTCCCGACGGGCCGCCGGTCAAGGCCGGGCCGGCGGTCGTCGATTTCATCTCCGGGATTCACCTTTACGCGGCGGTGGTGACCGCCCTCTTCGAGCGCGAACACACGGGAAAGGGACGGCTCGTCGAGGTGGCGATGCAGGAGGCCGCCTATCCGACAATGACCTCGCAATTTCACGCCTATTTCGACACCGGAACGGTGCCGCCGCGCCAAGGCAATGCGAGCCACGGTCGTGCGCCGCTCAACGTCTACCCGGCAAAGGACGGCTATGTCGCGATGAACCTCGCGGTCGAGGAGCATTGGCACAATCTGTTGAAGGCGATGGGCCGCGAGGAGTTGCGCGACGACCCGCGCTTTGCGAACAACGCCGCGCGCGTCGCGCACCGCGAGGAGGTGGATGCGGCGGTCAGTGGCTGGACGCGAACGCTCGGCAAGATGGAGATTTTCGCGATCGCGAAAGAGCGCCGCATCCCGCTGGCGCCGGTGCGCGAGGTCGACGAGGTCATGCATGATGCCGGCATGCATGAACGCGGCTTTCTGCAAGAGATCGAGCATGACGAGATCGGCCGCGTGACGGTGCCGACCTCGCCCTTGCGGTTTCACGGCGCCGATGCGGTGCGGCTCGTGCCGAGCCCCAAGCTCGGCCAGCACAACGCGGAAATCTATGGCGGCTGGCTCGGGATGTCGGAGGCGGAGATCGCCGCGCTCAAAACAGACGGCGTGATTTAGAGCGGATCGCGATCAAAGCGTGATCCTGATCGGGATTGCTTCGTCGCTTCGCTCCTCGCAATGACAGCCCTTTGTTGTCATTGCGAGCGAAGCGAAGCAATCTCGCTCCAAAGAGAGCGATGCCACTCGCGCGTAATCTGCTCTGCGGAGGAAACCCATGCCCTTGCTTTACGAGAAACGCGGCTCGATCGGCGTATTGACCTTGTCGCGGCCGCAAGCACGCAACGCCTGGGGCGAGGATTACAATGCGGCGCTGAAGGAGATGTTGCCGCAACTCGAGGACGACAACGACATCCGCTGCGTGATCCTGACCGGCGACGAGGCGGGCGGCGCATTCAGCGCCGGCGCCGATCTGAAGAACCCGAAGACGCATACCAGCGACTCGATCGCCGAGGCGATCGAATCACTGCCTAAGCGGCGGCGGTATCAGGCGATGAACCTGCTGTCGGATTTCGCGAAGCCGATCGTCGCCGCCGTCAACGGCTATGCCGTCGGGATCGGCTGCATCGTGACGTATTGCTGTGACCTGATCGTCGCCTCCGAGCGCGCCGAATGGCGGCTGCCGCAGGTCGCGCTCGGCATATTGCCGGCGCAGGGCAGCACGGTGCGCCTGGCGCGCTGGGTCGGCCGCGGCCAGGCGCTGAAGGTCGCGATGGGCTTTCCGCTGAACGCGGAGGAGGCTTACCGCATCGGGCTCGCGCAATGGCTCGTGCCGCATGGCGAACTGATGGCAAAGGCGATGGAAGTCGCCGAGCACGTCGCGTCATTGCCGCCGCTCGCCGCGCGCATGGCCAAGGAGGCGGTCGTGTTCGGCATGGATTCGTCCATGCGCGAAGCGGCCAACGCCGACCTCTACCGGTTCATGGCGCTCGAATTGACCGAGGACAAGAAAGAGGCGCACCAGGCCTGGCGCGAGCGCCGCAAACCGGCGCTGAAAGGGCGCTAAACACCGGAGAGCCGTAGGGCGGGTGGAGCGCAGCGCAACCCGCCATTTTTCGACAGTGCACGCTCGGCGGGTTACGCTTCGCTTCACCCGCCCTACAATGCGGAAACCGCTCTCGCAATGACAAGCGGAGGCTGGGAGCACGTCAGGCCGATTGGCGAGCAAGCCGCTGCGGAAGCTTTTCGGGCAGCGGCGCGGCCTCCGCGAGCGCCGCCTCGATCTCGGCCAGCGCGGCCGCCAGCGAGGTCACGACGGCATCGGCCGCGCTTGCGACAGCCGCATCGGCACTCGGAAAATCGGCCCGCTCGGGGCCCCAGAGCCCGATGATCAACCGAGCCCGGCGAGCGCGGCGCCGGATGCGCCGCACAAGATAACGGGCGCGCGCCGGCGAGGTCGTGCTGACCATCGACAGGCAGACGATCGAGGCGCCGCGCAACGGCAGGCGGTCGATGTTGAAGGTCGACAGCGCGTCGGGCGAGAACACGACGGCGCGGTGGCCGCGCAGCCGGAGCAGATGCTGCAGCAGCCAGGCCGCCGCCAGATCGAGCTCGTTGCGCGCCGCGATGCAGGCGACCGGCGGCCCCTCGGTTTCCGCCTCCTCCGGCTCGACGAGGCCATCTTCGGCGAGATTGTCGAGGATCGCGGCAAACCCCTCGGCGATGATCGCGCGGCGATGACCGGCGAGCACGCCGCGGTCGCTGTCAGCTTGCGCCAGCGCCAAGGCCGGGATCGCCACCTCGTCGAAAAACGCCTCGATCGATTTCTCCTTGGCGAATTCTTCGGCCTGTTCGGTGGCTTCTTCGGGATCGCGGGCCAGCAGGCGCTGATAAAAGCTTTCCTGCGGCGACAGTACCGGCTGGTTGCCGAGCAGGATGTCGAGAAAGCGCAGCGGCGGAAGATAGCGCCCGAGCACGGCGAGGCACACCGTCAACGGCGTTGCAAGCAACAGCCCGACCGGGCCCCACAGCCAGGTCCAGAACGTCGCCGCCGCGACGACCGCGACCGAGGACAGGCCGGTCGTCCGGGCGTAGATCCAGGGCTCGATGACATTGGCGGTCACTGCTTCCATCGCGACGAACAGCAGCACGGTCCAGAAGAACGGCCCCCAGCTTGGCGAGACCGCGATCGCCAAGGCACAGGGCACCACTGCCGTCAGCGGCCCCCCGATGTAGGGGACGAAGCGGAGCAAGACGCCGGCCAATCCCCACAGCGGCGCGTTCGGGATGCCGATCACGGCAAGCCCGATGCCGACCGGCAGCCCGTAGCAGAGTCCGACCGCCAACTGCATCAGCAGGTACTTGCTGACGCGCTGCGCGGCTTCGTTCATCGCGGCGGTCGTGCGGTGCAGGTCTTGCGCGCCGGCGAGCCGCAACAGCCGGTCGCGCAGATCCTCGCGCTTCAGCAGAATCATAATCACAAACAGCAGAACCAGCCCGGCCTCGGCGACCGGCTGCAGCATCGGCCCGACGACGTTGCTGAGGATTTGCAGCAATGCCGGCTCGTTCCGGCGGATCTCGACCGGGACGGGCGCCGGCTGGTTCGGCAAAGCGGCTGCCGGCGGCGTGCCCGGGCCGATCGCCCCCTGGAGCTCGCTGCTGAGGTCATGAAAGACCTGGGTCGCACGGCCGAGCATGCCCGCCCCGGGCACGACGCCGTTCAGCGAGCGGATCTTGGCCGAGAGATTGTCTTCGTATTGCGGCAGGTTGCGAACGAGTCCGATCACCTCGTCGCCGACCGCCGCGGCGAAGCCGGCGATCACGATAAAGGCGACGAGCACGGTCGCGGATACCGCGAGGCTGCGTCCGACCCCGCGCAGATGCAGCCAGCGCACCGCCGGCGCCAACATCAGGCTCAGCAACCCCGCGAGCGCGATCGGCTCCAGCACGGGCCGCGCGAAATAGAGGCCGGCGACGACAATCGCGCCGATCACCACCCGCGCCATGCTGACGACAGGGCGCGGCTCGGAACCCCAGTCGCGGTCTCGTCGCGACGGCGGCTCGCTCCGTTCGTCGTGCATCGGGGTCTCCACGTGAGGAGAACGGGTCGGCAAGAAACTCCTCCCGGGCCGGGGCGACATATCAGGGATCGCAAGACGCCGGCCGATGTTATAGGGAACAGCACGGTGGAACCGGCACCCCCCTAGCTAACGCGTTGCGTTAGATAGAAGGTCCGGGAACGCCGCGGAAAGCGCCGGGAGGAGATGGCAATGAGCAGCGCCGGGAGCGCCGTCGAGGACCTATCCGTACTCGAACATGGCGCGCAGCTGCGCCGGGCGGTGATCGCCAGCACGGTCGGCACGACGATCGAATGGTACGATTTCTTTATCTACAGCACGGTGACGGGCCTCGTTTTTCCGCAGCTCTATTTCCCGCAATCGGACCCGCTCACCGGCACGCTGCAGGCCTTCGCGATCTACGCGGTCGGCTTTGTCGCACGGCCGGTCGGGGCGGCGATCTTCGGGCATTACGGCGACCGGATCGGGCGCAAGGCGGCGCTGATCGCGACCTTGCTGCTGATGGGCATCGCGACCTTCCTCGTCGCCTTTGTCCCGACCTACAGCCAGATCGGCATCTGGGGCGCGATCATCCTGACCGTGCTGCGGTTCGTCCAGGGTGTCGGGGTCGGCGGCGAGTGGGGTGGCTCGGTCCTCTTATCGATGGAATGGGCGCGCACGACCGCGCATCGCGGCTTTATCGCCGCCTGGCCGCAATTCGGTGTGCCCTCCGGCCTGTTCCTCGCCAATCTCGCGGCGCTGGCGGTCAACGCGATCTCGCCTGACCAATTCCTGTCCTGGGGCTGGCGCGTGCCGTTCTTCATCAGCATCGTGCTGGTCGGGATCGGGCTCTATATCCGGCTCGGCATCCTCGAAACGCCGATCTTCGCCAAGCTCGCCGCCGAGAACCGCCTCGAGCGCGCGCCGATGATCGAGGCGTTTCGCCGCCAGCCGCGCGAGATCGCGCTGACCGCGCTCGCCCGGATGTCCGAGCAGGCGCCCTTCTACATCTTCACCGCTTTCATCTTCAGCTATGGGACGACGGTGCTGCATACCACGCGCGAGCTGCTGTTGACCGCGGTGCTCGCGGCGGCGGTCGTGTCGTTCTTCTCGATCCCGCTCGCCGGGCACATCTCGGACCGGATCGGCCGCAAGCGTATGTACTTGCTCGGCGTCGCGACGGTCGCCGTGTTCGGCTTTATCTATTTCGCGCTGCTCGACACGATGGTGCCGGGGCTCATTTTCCTTGCGATCGTGCTGTCACTGATCCCACACGACATGCAGTACGGGCCGCAGGCGGCGATGATCGCCGAATGCTTCACGCCGCGGCTGCGCTACAGCGGCGCCTCGCTCGGCTACCAATTGGCCTCGATCATCGCCGGCGGGCCGGCGCCGTTGATCGCGACCGCGCTGTTCGCCGCTTATCATTCGGGGTACGCGATCGCGCTCTATATCCTCGCCTGCGCCGTCATCAGCTCTGTTGCGACCGCGCTGTTGCCGGACTACACCAACCGCGATGTGTCGCAGGAGTACGACGGCGTCTGACGCCGCATCGGTTGATCGAGCCTCCGGCCCGTGAGGGCCGGAGTTCATTTTGCGGCGCTGCTCGTAACCACGATCGTTCGCACGGCCGTTGCTTCCGCCCATCCGCTCGACGCGCTTTCTGCCGCCGAGATCGATGCTGCGGTCGCGATATTGCGCGCCGCTGGGCACGCCGACACAACGACGCGCTTTCCGCTGATCACGCTCGCCGAGCCGGACAAGACCGCTATCCTCGCCTGGCATCCGGGGCAGCCTGTCACGCGCAATGCTTTCGTCATCGCGCGGCAAGACCGCACGGTTTATGAGGGCCTCATCGACCTCGCTTCCGGGAAGCTGGAGCGCTGGGACGCGGTACCGGGCGTCCAGCCCCCGATCGGGATCGAGGAATGGCAGGACGCGCAGCGCGTGACGATGGCCGATCCGGACTGGCGGGCGGCGATGCGGCGGCGCGGTTATGGCGCAATCGATCCGAAGAAGCTGTTCTGTGCGCCGTTGCCGGCCGGCTATAGCAGCGATCCGGCCGAAGAGGGGCGCCGCCTTGCCCGCGTCATCTGCTTCGACACCGCCGGCACACAGAACCTCTGGAGCCGGCCGATCGAAGGGCTCGTCGCGGTCGTCGATCTCGACGAGCGCAAAGTGATCCGGCTCATTGACACCGGCCCGGTGCCGGTCAGCCGCGACACCCAGGAATTTCAGGGCGCGCCGGCGAAACCGGCGCAACCCGTCAATGCGGCGCTTCGCAATGCGCATGTGACGATCGACGGCGGATTGCTGCATTGGCGGCAATGGTCATGGCATTACCGGCTCGACCGCCGCGCCGGCCTGATCGTGTCATTGCTGCGTTACCGCGACGGCGGACGCGACCGCATGGTGCTCTACCGCGGCTCGCTGGCCGAGATGTTCGTGCCCTATATGGATCCCGATCCGAACTGGGCCTTCCGCGCCTGGCTCGATGTCGGCGAAAACGATTTCGGCTTTATGGCCTCGCCGCTGAAGCCGGGGATCGACTGCCCGGCCGGCGCGGCGTTTCTCGACGCCGTGCTAGCCGACGGCCACGGCCAGCCGCGCGTCGGCAAATCGGTGATCTGCCTGTTCGAGCGCGACACCGGCGCGCCTTTGTGGCGGCATGCCGAAGGGATCAATACGACCCATGCCGGCCGGCCGGCGGTCGAGCTTGTCTTGCGCACGATCGAGAGCCTCGGCAATTACGACTACGTTATCGATTGGGTGCTGACCGAAGCGGGTGTCATCCGCATCGATGTCGGCGCGACCGGCATCGACATGGTCAAGGGCGTCGCGGCGAAGACGATGGCCGATCCCTCGGCGGCAAAGGATACGCAAGCTGGCGCGCTGGTCGCGCCGAATCTGGTGGCCGTCAACCACGATCACTTTCTGTCGTTCCGCCTCGATCTCGACATTGATGGCGCGCAAAACACGCTGATCCGGCAAAAACTCGTGCCGGAGCGGCCGGCAGGAGAGACCGGCCGGCGCAGCCTGTGGCGGGTTGTCGAGGAGAGCGTCGCCGAGGAAGGGCCGATCGCGGCCGACGCGCACGGCGGCGCCGAGATCTGGCGGATCGTCAACCCGAATGCGACGAACCGGCTCGGCCAGCATCCGGGGTATGAATTGCGGCTTGGTCATTCGGCAACGTCGCTGCTCGCCGCGGACGATATCGCAGAGCGCCGCGCCGCGTTTTCGGCGGCGCCCCTATGGGTCACCGCCTACGATCCGATGGAGCTTTACGCGGCGGGGCCCTATCCGAACCAGAGCCGCGGCGGCGACGGCTTGCCGGCCTATGCGGCGCCGCATCGCCCGGTCGAGAACGCTGACATCGTGCTGTGGCCGACGCTCGGCTTCCACCATGTGCCGCGGCCGGAGGACTGGCCGGTGCTGCCGACGCAGTGGCACAGCCTGTCTCTCGTGCCCGACGGGTTTTTCGATCGCAACCCGAGCGTCGAAGCGCCGCGCCCGGCCACTCCGAGCGCGCGCGGGAAATAAGCGTGGTTCCGTGGCGGTTACCGTCAGCCCGTCATTCCTCCCATACGGCTAAAAATCGCTGGATCGGGTAGAAACCTGCCCTCATAATTCAAGCAAAGGTTTTGTTGCGTACGGGCCGCCGAAACTTTCTTTTGCGAAGACCTTGCCGGGGGAGAACCCTTGATGATCCGCAGCGCCCTCCTCCTCTGCGCCGCCCTCCTCGCCGCCGCCTGCTTTGCCTGCGCGCAGGCGATCGTTCCGATTGGTCAGGCACCCCCACCGCCGCCGTTGGCGGTGGCGTGCAATGCGAACGACGCGAGTTCGTTTGTCCCCAGCAAGGTTTTCGTCCTGGATACGCGGTTTGGTTTTAATCCCTATCCGGGTTTCGGCGATCCGCCAGCGCTGCTCGGCGCGAGCCCGGCCCCTAGCACAGCTGACGATCTAACCCAGGCATTCGGTACCGCGCCTCTATTCTTCCGCGCACAGCTTTGCGCCCTCGACGGCGTTTTTGTCGACCCGACGCCTTGCGCCGGCCCCGACCAGTGCAGCACGCGTTCGTGGGGCTATCGCGACCCGAGAACCGGCAAGATGTATATCGGACTCTCGGCGAATACTCTGTGGCCGAGCGGCGCGCATGCGCCGCTCCTCATGAAATATGAAACCGACCTGCTCAATTGGGAGCTATCGACGCTCAATGGCGGATTGAGCTGGGGCGCCGCCGGAAGCCCATACTTCAGCTCCCACTACGGCCTTGGCGATCCGGCCAACACTTCGGCGATGACGGTGTTGGCGGCGCTTGCACACGAGCTTGGACATGTGCGCTGGTATCAAGTCAACGTCTCAATTCCGGGCTCTTTCAATTATGACTTCACCAAATATCTGATGCCGTGCAAGAGCGATGGCACGACGTCCTTCTTTGGCGAGGGCTGGGACGATAGAGATCTGTTGGCGCTTCAACCGCCTCAATGGCGTAAAGCCGTCGGGACCGACCCGCGCGACCCCTTGCATGTGCCGACGCATGCGATGCCGCCGCAGAACGACAAGTTAAAGCATCCCGTAAACCTGGGAGACTTGGGGCAAACTCTGGCTGCTCTGCACGACAGCGCGCATCCCTGGGCCAGCCTCCTTGCCTCCCTCTCGCCGGATCACGATTTTGTCGAGACACACGTGTTCGACGTACTCACCCGTAACTCGGGTTTTAAAGATCCCATCGGCCATCCCTATGTCCGATCGCTGCAGCTGACGATCCCAGTCGGCGGGGGATCCGTGGCACGCGATGTTCCGTACGATTATTTCAATCACGCCGGCGACAAAGCAAAATTCGTGCGAAAAGTCGCCTGCGTCGCCTGGATCAACGACAACGTTCCCCTCCGGTAACGGCAAGTGCCTTACGCTTTCCGAGCGATATAACGGCGGGCGGCTTCCCAGGCGGCGGTTTCGGCCAGCGTATAGGAGACGCGCAGCGGCGGGGCGCCTCCGTCGAGACAGGCGCGGATCGCGTCGAGCATCGCTTCGGAATCGCGCTGTTTCTGGTCGACCCGGCCGTCCGGTAGCCAGACTGTGAAATCGTGCAGCGGACCCGCGGCAATGCCGGCCGCGGCGGCACGCAATACGGCGTCATACGTCCGGTCCTTGTAGAACAGCGCCTTGGCGATTTCGATGACGCGCGCCGCGATCTCCGGCGTGAGAATGCCGCGGCGCTCGGCTTCCGCCACGGTAGCGCGGATGTTGACCATCGCCTCGGTCAGCGGCGGATAGCCGAGCTCCTCCGGGCCGTGCAGCACCGCGACTTCATCGTCGTCTTCAAGAATGCCGTCGCGAAAAGCCTGATAGATCTGGCCGATGCCGCGCATGCCGAACGTATCGAGCTCGGCGGCGCGCAACGCCCCAATGCTGGCGGCGCCGAACACGTGAATGCCCTGCGCCATCGCCCAGAGGATCTCTTTGTGCCAGACCGTCGGCACGACCTCGAAATAACCGTCGATGAGGCCGATGACCGCCGGCCCGGCCAGCGCCGCGCGATAGACATCTCCTTGCCGCACCGGCGGGCGCCGTTCGATGTGCCGATCGGAGGCGTGCGGTAGCGACGGCAATGATGGTCCGGCAAAGATGATCGGGTTCATTCGCGAGCCATCGCCCTAGCGCGAGGACCCGGCCGGTAATTCGGGTGATGCGCGTCCCATTCGAGTCGCGGGATCACCAGCCGAACAACCGGAATTCCGAAATCCGGCCGGGTCAGGTCCACCGCAATGATACGCCCGATCCGGATCGAGCGGAGACGGTCCAATGCCCAATGTAGATCGTCGGTCAAATCATCGGCGGCGAAGCTCGGCGCATCATGGAACGCGACAGGCGCGCTTTCCCTGGCCAGCGCATCGAACAGCGCGTCGCGCAGCTCGGCTTCCGGTGTCTCCTCGTACTCGGCCGGCGACAGATCATCGCGAATCCCCGCGATGTAGGTAAGGCGGCTCTGCGCCGCCTCGGTCAGCGCGCGGCTCAGCGCGACCGCACGGTCGGCGTGACAACCGGACCCATGATAGCGGCGCAGCCGGCGCGGATCCCCCGGCGACGTGTCGCGGATCTCACAAAGAAAGGCGGCGATGCCGATATCGGTCGTCACATCCCACACCCGGACGACGATCGCGGCGGCCTCGTACCGCGCCAACAGCGCGCGGCAATCCGCGTCGTCGATCGTGGCGAGATCGAGTGCGCGGCGCGCCCGCACCTGCATCGGCTGGGCGATCCACAGCGCGACGGCATCGCGCTCGACCAGTTCGTAAAGCGCGGCGTTGATCGCCTCAACTAGGTGGTTGCCCGAGGCAAGCCCGTTGGAACCGGCGAGGAAAAAACCATCCGGCCGCGATTCGGTGTAGTCGGTGTGCACGATCTCGGCGGGGACCCAGCACGGTTCGCGGTTCAGCAGGTCGTATCCCTCGACCCAGGCGATCGGTGCGCGCTCATCGAACGGCCGCGCACCGGCACACAGCGTGGCGGGATCGACGACCCGATCGGTTCGTGACAAATCACGATACGCCGAGCGCCGGAGCGGCCCGATCTCCTCGGCATGGAATCCTTCGCAGGCTTCCATCAGGGCCGACGCCATGGCTTGCGGCAGTTCGAACCCCTTCCCTTGCGACACCGAAACCGAACGCGAATTCGGCCGCACCGCAATCGCCACCGGGATGCCGATCCGGTCGAGACCGGTGATATTGCCGAGCCGGGTGATGCCCATGCGGACGGCGTAGGGCCGCACCCGCGCCAAGGTCTCGTCCGGCGCGGCGGTTCGGTGCGTGCCCCGCCTAAACTGTTTTGGCTGCGGCTGTTCGAGTATCCGCGTGACAGCTGACAGCTCGGGCGCAAGTGCTGGCAATCAGCCGACCCTCACCAAACCGATATCCGAGCGTAGCGACGCCCGTCAATTCCGGCGGTCGGCGCCGGCTACGTTCGTTTTGGCTTCCTTTTCGGTCTGCGCGGGCGGTTTTCCCTTGTTAGAGTCGATCACTTTTTTGGTGCCACGCTCCGCAGCGGGACGGCCTGCCTGATCCGGGTTGCTGGACGATGGTGCTCCCCCCCAATGGATCGCCTGGCCGCCGCCGCCGACAAGGATCATCCGGTATTGCAGGACTCGCGGTGAATTTGCGGAGGCGCCGTCGCGCTCCAGCAATTGCCGCAGCCTCCGCGCTTCAGCCGTGTCTCCCAAGTGGAGTTCCCGGGCGGCCTTGCCACCCTCGGAAAAGTAGATCCGCCCCTGCTCGCCCCAGATCAGCACCTCACCGAAGCTTTTCGCGCTCTGCTGCGGCGCGCGCACGGGCCCCTCGTGGAGATCCGGCTCCGCAATCGCCGGTTTTGCGGCTGCTGCCGTCAGCGCCCCGACGCCGAGCAGCAAGGCGATCCGGCTCGGCAGATGCAGCCATTGGCGCAAGGATGACGGCAAGGACATCGCAGCTCCCCTAAAATGGCTCGGTACCGGCACACGCGCACGATTGAGCGCGGTTCTAGGCCACCCTACCGATCTTATTACCGCAATTCACGCATGAGTTGAATAGCTGCGTCCAAAAAGAGACACGGAATCCGGCCACTTTTTCCGGCACGGATATGCGCTATAGTTCGTTACTCACGAACCGTATCGGGTGGGTTTCCGTCGGATGGCCTCGACCCGCCGCCTTGCCGCTATTCTCGCCGCTGACGCGGTCGGTTATTCGCGCCTTATGCGGGAAGATGAGGAAGGGACCCACGAGCGTTTCAAGGCACATCGCCGCGAACTGGTTGATCCGAAAATCCGCGAACACCACGGCCGCCTCGTCAAGTACACCGGCGACGGCATGCTGGTGGAATTCCCGAGCGTCGTCGAGGCGGTGCTGTGCGCGGTCGAGGTGCAATGCGGGATGAACCACCGCAACATCGGCGTCGCCGATCACGAGCGGATCAGCTTCCGGATCGGCGTCAATGTCGGAGACGTGATCGCCGAACCCGAAGATATTTACGGTGATGGGGTCAATCTCGCCGCGCGACTCGAAGCCCTGGCGGAACCCGACGGGATTTGCATCTCCCAGGCGGTCTACGAGCAGATCCGGGACAAGCTGTCATATCCTTTCGATGATCTCGGTCAGCTGACCGTCAAAAATATCGCTCGTCCGATCCATGCCTTCGCACTGCGCCCGGACGTGATTGCCGCGTTACCGGCTTCCGAAACGGCTCCAGTGCTATTGCAAAGCGAGCCAACCGCCGCGGCTCTGTCTCGCGCGCGCGCGCCGCGGCTGTCAATTGTCGTGTTGCCGTTTATCAATATGGGCGACGATCGAGAGCAACAATACTTACCGGACGCGATCACAGACGATGTAACAACCGACCTCTCGCGCGTGCCGGACATGGTTGTGATTTCCCGCAACACGGCGTTCACCTATCGCGATAGGCCGGTCGATACGCGGCAGATCGGTCGCGAGCTGAATGTGCGTTACGTGCTGCAGGGCAGTATTCGCCGATCGGGCAACCGGGTCCGCGTCAATGCCCAGCTGATCGACGCCGAGACCGACGCGCATCTGTGGGCCGAGCGGTTCGATCGCGACATGAGCGATCTGTTTGACCTGCAAGACGAGGTGACGAGCCGGATCGCAGTCGAACTCGACCTGCAAATGATCGGCGCTGAGGCAGCCCGACCGACCGAACACCCTGATGCGCTCGACTGTGTTCTGCGTGGGCGCGCGGCCCTCTATAAGGAGGCAACCCGAGAGAATTTCGCGGAGGCCATAAGCCTTTTGGAAGCGGCACTGTCACTTGATCCCGATTCGATCGGCGCACGAGCCTTGCTGGCGCGCGCTCTAATCGGCCGCGTTCTTGAACAAATGAGCCAATCGGTAGCCGACGACACCCAACGCGCCGAGCAGTTAGCCGACGAAGCTCTGGCGTTGGCGCCCCGGGACCCACCCGCCCATTTTGCAAAGGGCCAAGTCCTGCGGGCTCAACACCGATATGGCGCCGCAATCCCCGAATACGAGGCGGTCCTTGCGGTCGATCGCAATTCGGTATGGGCGTTGGCCGACCTTGGGCAGTGCAGGCTTTTCGTCGGCGCGATCGATGATGCTGTTCGGGCACAGGAGCAGGCGATCCGCCTCAGCCCGCGAGATCCGAACATCGCCAATTGGTATTGGCGGATCGGCTTGGTCCATTTGCTGCGCGGTCGACTCGAGAGTGCGCTTCTGATGCTCGAAAAGGCAAAGAGCGCCAATCCCCGGCTCGCCGGTCCGCGTGCCTGGCTGGGCTCTGCCTATGCCCTAAACGGCGAGATGGAGCGGGCGGACAATGAGCTCGCCGATGCCCGTCGGCTTAGCGGCGATAACCGCTACGCGAGCATCGCGCGATTCAAGTCTATCCAATCCCTTGGCGCGCCGGAAAATCATGCGCTGGCCGAGGACACCTTCTTCGCCGGGTTGCGCAAGGCGGGCGTGCCCGAAGAATAGGTCGCCCGACCTGGTTTCAGGCGTGGGTCGCGTCGGGCGCGTCTTCTGCCTGCGGCTTTACGCGATGCGGCATCGGGGCCTAAATGCCGATCGGCGTCGAACGACGATTGCGAAAGGGCGACGGATGGGACACCGCTATCAGAGCATCCTCGAGACGGTCGGCAACACGCCGGTCGTGCGGATCAACAATCTGGCGCCAGAGGGTGTCGAGCTCTACGTCAAGATCGAGGCGTTCAACCCGCTCGGCTCGGTCAAGGACCGGCTGGCGCTCGGGGTCATCGAGGCGGCCGAGAAGAGCGGCGAGCTGAAGCCGGGCCAGACCGTCATCGAGGCGACGAGCGGCAATACCGGCATCGGCCTGGCGATGGTGTGCGCCCAGAAAGGTTATCCGCTGGTCGTCACGATGGCCGAGCCGTTCAGCGTCGAGCGCCGCAAGCTGATGCGTTTTCTCGGCGCCAAGGTCGTCATCACGCCGGCCGCCGAACGCGGCATGGGCATGGTCAAGAAGGCGGTCGAGCTGGCCGAGACGCATGGCTGGTTCCTGACCCGCCAATTCGAGAACGAAGCCAATCCGGACATGCATTCGCGCACGACCGCGCGCGAGATCGTCGACGATTTCGCCGGCGCACGGCTCGATTACTGGGTCACCGGCTTTGGCACCGGCGGCACGCTGAAAGGCGTGGCGCGGGTACTCGCGAAGGAGCGCCCCGATACCAAGATCGTCGTCTGCGAGCCGGACGACGCGCCGATGCTCAGCAGCGGCGAGCCGCAGCAACGCCGGCTCGACGGCACCGCGGTCGCAGCGCATCCGGCGTGGAAGCCGCATCCGATGCAGGGCTGGAGCCCCGATTTCATCCCGAAGCTGACGGGCGACGCGGTCGATATGAAGGTCATTCACAAGATCCTGCGCATCCCGGGCGCCGACGCGATGCGGTGCAGCCAGGATCTGGCGAAAAAAGAAGGGATCTTTGTCGGCATCACCTCGGGCGCGACCTTCGCCGGCGCGCTCAAAGTCTGCGCCGAGGCGCCGAAGGGCTCGACCGTCTTGTGCATGCTGCCGGATACCGGCGAGCGCTATCTCTCGACGCCCCTTTTCGCCGACATCCCCGCGGATATGACCCCCGAAGAGGTGGCGATCTCGCGCTCGACGCCAAGCTCGCAGATGCCGGCGGCCGCGGCTTAGGGAGAGAGCCAATGATCGGCTGGCGCGCGAGGCTCGGCTTTCTGGTGCCGCCCGGCAATCCAACCGTCGAGACCGAGATGATCGAACTGGCGCCGCCGGGCGTCTCGGTGCACTTCCACCGCATGGTGGCGCGCGGTGTCGGCGGCTCGCTCGACGGCCAGCGCGAGCGCAACCAGATGATGATCGACCATCTCGGCGACAGCGTCGAGCTGCTGGCGATGGTGAAGCCCGATGTCATCGTCATCGCGCACACCGCAACCAGTTATCACCTCGGCCGCGAGCGCGAGGCGGCGTTGCTGGCGCGATTGCAAGACGCGAGCGGCGTCCGCATCGTCACGGCTTTCGGCGCGGTGTTGCAGGCGCTGCGGCAACTCGACATTAAAAGGCTGGCGTTGGGCGCGCCCTATTCGCCGGAGGTGACGTTGCAAGGCAAGGCGCATCTCGAAGCGCATGGGTTCGAAATCGTCAATTTCGCCAATCTGCCGGGTGTCACCAACATCTACGACGAGACCGCCGAGCGCGCCTACCAGCTCGCGCGCAAGATCGACCGCGACACCGCGCAAACAGTGTTCCTGACCGGCACCGGGATGCCGACGCTGCCGGTGTTGCAGACGCTCGAACATGATCTCGGCAAGCCGGTTATTTCGAGCGCCTCGGCGATGATGTGGCACGCGCTGCGCAGCAGCGGCGTGCGCGAGCCGATCCCTGGCTACGGCCGCCTGCTGACACTAGGCTGAAACAATTACCGCCGGCCTCGATCCGCTGATCCGCTTCACCCGGCTGGCGTGCGCAAGTAGAGCCCGACAAGCAGAAGCGCCGTACCGGCGCCCATCAACAGGATGCTCCAGAACTTCGCGAGCTGCGGCTGGCGCGACAGGTTGAGCGCGATGAACATGACCGCAAAGCCGGCGAGGCTTATCGCGTTCATGCCGAACAGAAGGTCCTTGGTGAGCATCCCCCTGCTCTCGATCGGCATCGTTGCGACCCGCGCGTCATGCGGATCTTTACCGACATTGCGTCGGCGCCGCGCCGCTCGCAATCACAATCGCGGTTGATCCGCCGCCTACCCGCTAGCCAGCCGCCTGCGCAATGACTGGGCGTCAATCGGTGCCCTCACCTTGGCGTCATTATCGAAATAGACATAGACGTCGCGGGCGCGGCGGCGCGGACGGTGTTTGGTGTCGATCAGCTCGGCGTCGTTTGGTTCGCCGCCTTCGCTCCAGGTGCGAATGCGGGTTGCCCAACGATCCAGCGCGTCGTCGTCATAGCCGCTGGCGTACAGCTCCTGCGAGCCGTGCAGCCGCAGATACAGAAAATCGGCGGTGACGTCCTCGGCATAGGGCCAGTCGACCGCATCGGCGAAAACCAGCGCGACGTCATGCCGGCGCAGCAGGCGCACGAAGGCTGGATCGAGAAAGCTCGGATGACGGATCTCGACCGCATGCCGCAGCCGGCGGTTCCGCTCGGTCCGGGTCCAGGCGCGGCCGTTCAGCCGATGATCGTGACGCTGGGCCATGGCAGCCGCAGCCTCGCTGTCGCGCGGCAGGAGCGCGAGGAACCGGTCGAGCTTCTCGGCGTCGAAACGGAAGCGCGGCGCGAACTGCCACAGAAACGGTCCGAGCTTTTCCTCCAACCGCAAGACGCCCGAGGCAAAGAAATTGGCGAGCGGGGTTTCAATGTCCCGCAGCTGTTTCATATGTGTGATGAAGCGGCTGCCCTTGACCGCGAAGACAAAATCTTCCGGCGTCTCGTCATGCCAGGGGGCAAAGGATTCGGGGCGCTGCAGCGAATAATGCGTGCCGTTGATCTCGATCGTGTCGAAATGCCGGCTCGCATAGGAGAGCTCGTCTTTTTGGCGCAGCTCCTTCGGGTAAAAGCTGCCGCGCCAGCCGGCATAGCGCCAGCCGGAGATGCCGATGCGGATTCGGCCAGCTCGATTTTTGGCAGCTCGACTTTTGGCGGATCGACTTTTGGCGGATCGATTTTTGGCGGCTCGACTTTTGGCGGTATGGCTTGCGGCACCGCGGCTCATCGTCCGGGTCTGCGGCGCCATGATAGAATCGCGGCATGCTGACGATCTCGGGCCTGACGTTCCGCATCGGCGGCCGCGCGCTGCTGAACGAGGCGAGCGCGCAGATCCCGGCCGGCAGCAAGGCCGGGCTCGTCGGCCGCAACGGCGCCGGTAAATCGACGTTGCTCGACCTGATCCGCGGCGCCTTGCAGCCCGATGCCGGCGATATCCAATTGCCGCGGGGGCACCGCATCGGGTTTCTGGCGCAGGAGGCGCCGAGCGGGGAGCGGAATGCGCTCGAGACGGCGCTCGCCACCGATACCGAACGCGCCGCCCTCCTCGCCGAGCTCGATCATGGCGCGGCGCCGTTGCGCATCGCCGAGATCGAGGCGCGGCTCGACGAAATCGGCGCCCGAGCTGCCCCCGCCCGTGCGGCGCGCATTCTCGCCGGGCTCGGCCTCGACGCGGCAATGCAGGAACGGCCGCTGTCGGAACTGTCGGGCGGCTGGCGCATGCGGGTCGCCTTGGCGGCGGTGCTGTTCGCCGAGCCCGATCTCCTGCTGCTCGATGAACCGACCAATCATCTCGATCTCGAAGCGGCGTTATGGCTGGAACGCTTTCTGCGCCGTTACCCGCACAGTTTCATGCTGGTCAGCCATGACCGGCAGCTGCTCAACGCCGCGACGACGACGACCCTGCACCTCGATAACGGCAAGCTCGGGCTCTATTCCGGCAGCTTCGACGCGTTCCTGCGAGCCCGCCGCGAGGCTGCCTCCCGCCAAGCGGCGCTGGCACAGCGGCAGCAGCGCGAACGCGACCGCCTGCAGCGCTTCATCGACCGGTTCCGCTACAAGGCATCGAAGGCGCGTCAGGCGCAGAGCCGCATCAAGGCATTGGCGCGGCTCGAACCGGTGGCACTGATCGCCGAGGCTGCGCCGGTCACGCTACGCCTGCCGCAGCCCGGTGAGCTCAGTCCACCCTTGATCTCGCTCGACCGGGTCAGCGCGGGCTATGTCCCGGGCCAGCCAGTCTTGTCACGCCTCGATCTGCGGCTCGATCCCGACGATCGCATCGCCTTGCTCGGCGCCAACGGCAACGGGAAGACAACGCTTGCGCGGCTGCTCGCGGGCCGCCTCGAAGCGTTATCGGGCCGCATGACGCGCGCCCCGAAGCTCTCCTGCGGCTTCTTCGCCCAGCATCAGATCGAGGAGATGCGGCCGGCGGAATCCGCCTTCGATCATCTCGCCAGCCTGATGCCCGACAGCCCGCCCGAAGGGGTGCGGGCCCGGCTCGGCGGGTTCGGCTTCAGCCAGGACAAAGCCTTCGTCCCGGTCGGCGAATTGTCGGGCGGCGAGCAAGCCCGCCTCAACCTGGCGCTCGTGACGCATGATGCGCCGGCCTTGCTGATCCTCGACGAGCCGACCAACCACCTCGACATGGAAACCCGCGAGGCGCTCGTCGCCGCGCTCGCCGATTATTCGGGGGCGGTCGTGCTGGTGAGCCATGACTGGCATCTCGTCGAGCTGGTCGCGGACCGGTTATGGCTCGTCGAGAACGGCACCGTGCGGCCGTTCGACGACGACCTCGAAGCTTATCGACGGCGCCTGCTCGCAAGGGACGAACCCTCCCAGAGCCGCGCCGCGCCGACAATACCGGGCGCCAACACGCGCCGCGCCGGGCGCCGCGAGGCCGCCGAGCGCCGTCTCGCGCTCGAACCGTTGCGCCGGAAGGCGCGCTCCGCGGAGGCGACGGCAGCTCGCCTCGCTGCCGAGCAGCAGGCGCTCGACCGCAGCCTCGCCCAACCCGGCGCCTTCGACGGCGCAGCTTTGGGAGAGGCGCTGAAGCGGCGAGCCGAGCTCGAGCGGCTGATCGCCGAAGCCGAAGCCCAATGGTTCGAGGCGGAAGCCGAACTCGAACGGCTATCACAGACCTGAAAGGCCGGCGTCTTCGGCGATTCGGGGTGCGGTCTCAGCCGCGGGAACCCCGACAGGCGATACCCTGCTCCGCGCGGCCAAAGGCCGCAGCGGTGTCGCGCCGGCCTCGTTTGACAGAAAGTGGCGTGCCATTTATCAAGTGTTACGGACTGCGATTTACTGTAACATCCGCAAGAGCGCCCCTTACGAATTGTTCGCCTCCACCCGCAATAGGCCTTGCCATGGCTGAGACACCGACACCTGCGATTAGCGACCGCAACCTCGAGGCGACCACCAATATTTCACTTAAGCGCGAACCCGCCTGCTTTGCCTTTCTATCGGCGCGTTCGGTTGCGCCGCCGATGCCGATTGACTCAATCAACCTCGATCTCGCCTCGGCCGATTACTTCCAGGGTCGCGCCTCACTGTGGACGACGCTGGAGATGCGTTCCTCGGTCAACAACGATCGGCCAACCGCGATTCTCGGCTTTGACGAGACCTTCCTGCGCCCGTTCGCGCGCGCCCTCGTCGAGGCTTCGACGACCCGCGCGGCCTATCGCATGACGATCCTCAGCGAATTGCCCAACAGCGAGCGCTGCCGCGTCGTCGAATACGTCACGGGGCCCGGCAAGCCGCTGAAGGAGCTGGTGCTGCAGCCATTCGACAATGTCGTGCTGATCACCGCGACGACACCGAAGGATGGCGAGGAGACGCTGTTTCAGCTGCCGCGCACCGACAGCTTCCTGCGGGCCTTCGCCAAGATGTCCTACACCGCCGACCAGGCGCTGCACGATTTGCTCGAGGATATGGAGCGGGTCGCGCGCCGGCATCCCAGCAAAGCGGTCGAAATCGGCGAATAACTCTACGCCGCGTCCCGGCGAAAGCCGGACCCGCCTTTCAGCAACCCGAAGCGGACAAAGGGACCCCGGCTCTCGCCGGGACCACGGATTTTTGCCGTTAGCGAACTGGCGGGACCGTGAGAGCATCCACTCGGACCGGACTGGAGAATTCAACATGACCGAGCCGCATGGTCCTCTGCAGGGCGTTCGGGTGGTCGCGTGCTCGACGGCGCAAGCCGGCACGGTGCCCTACATGCTGATGGCCGATCTCGGCGCCGAGGTCATCAAGATCGAGGTGCCTGAAACCGGCGATAATTCGCGCGGCTCGACCGTCCTGCCCGGTCTCCCCAGCACCTATTTCGAAACCAACAACCGCGGCGTCAAAAGCGTCACGCTCAACCTCAAGACCGAGGAAGGGCGTGAGATCCTGCGCAAGCTGGTCGCCCGCGCCGATATCTTCGGCCAGAATTTCCGGCCGGGCGCCGCCGAGAAAAACGGCTTCGGCTACGACGACCTGAAGCGGGTCAACCCGAAGCTCGTCTACATGTCGATCTCCGGCTATGGACCGAACGGGCCGAACGCCGATCTGCCGGGGACCGATTCGATGGCGCAGGCCTTAGGCGGTATCGCGCAGGCCTATGCGTCGCCCGGCCAACCGCTCAAGACCGGTATTGTCTCGGTAGCCGACGAGACCTGCGCGATGCTCGCTTTTGGCGGAGCGCTCGCCGCACTGACCCACGCTCGGACGACCGGCATCGGCCAGAAGGTCGATTGTTCGCTGCTGGGTGGCCAGATCCGGCTGATGGGCTGGACGTTGACGACGGCCATGTGGCGCAACCGCGATCCGGTCACCGGCCAGGCCCGCATCACGGGCACGCCCGCGCGCCCCGGCATCAGCGCCAGCTTCAACGATCGGAACGGCAAACCGCTGGTGTTTCAGCTGAACGGTGCGCGCCCGTGGCGCACCGCGATGACCGCGCTTGGCTTCTACGAACGCCTCGAACGAGCCGGGTTTGGTGATCTCGGAATTGTCATTGACTCAGAAGAGAAGCGCGACGGGTTGCTGGGAATGCTCGATGAGCTGTTTGCGACCGGGCAACGCGATGATTGGGTGGCGCGGCTGCGCGGGGCCGACATCGTCGCGGCGCCGATCAACACATTGCTCGAAGCCTCAAACGATCCCGACGTCGTCGCGAACGGCTATGTTGCCGAGGTCGAATATGCGAAATACGGCAAGCGCCTGAAGGTGCACGGCTCGCCGTGGCAGTTCTCGGAAACGCCGGCGCAGATCGGCATCGCCCCCGAACTCGGGGCTGACAACGATGCTGTCTTAGCCGAGATCGGGTACACCCCGGCCCAGATCGCCGATTTGCGCGAGCGCAAAATCATCTGACGCTTTCACTCGCGCGCTACAAACCCGCAGGCGCTACAAACCCGTCGTCCCGGCGAAAGCCGGGACCCACCCTTCAGCTGGCTCGGGGCGCGGACAAGTGGATCCCGGCTTTCGCCGGGACGACGGTTTAGAGAACACGCAAATAGCCCGAGCGACAGAGACGGGCTGCGCTCGCTTTTCCAACTATAGGCCCAATTCGCGCAGGATCTTCTGCCGGTCGGCATCGAGATCGGGAGCGGGCTCGCGGGTCGGGGGATCGGCGAAGGCCGACGATTTCATTGGGTTGCCTGCGAGCCGCAAGGGCCCGATCACCGGATCGTCGACCTCGACCAGCATGTTGCGCGCCTCGGTCTGCGGGTGCGCCAAGGCCTGCGCCACATTATTGACCGGGCCGCAGGGGATGCCGGCTTTTTCCAATACGGCGATCCAGTGCTCGGTCGTGCCGCCCCTCAATACGACGTCGATCTCGGCCTTCAGCGCCTGCTGGTGCTGATTGCGCAGCGGGTTCGTCGTGAACAGCGGGTTCTGCGCCAGGTCCGGCCGGCCGAGCGCCTGTGCCAGCTTGACGAAGAGGCCGTCATTGCCGGCCGCGATAATGATATGGCCGTCGGATGTCGAGAACGCCTCGAACGGTGTGATCGAGGGGTGGCGCGCCCCCATCGGCCCGGGGATCTCGCCGGTCGTCGTGTAGCGCATGACCGCGTTTTCCAGGAGTGCCAGCTGGCAGTCGAACAGCGCGACATCGACCTTGCTGGCCTCGCCGGTCCGCTCGCGGTGCAATAACGCCGCATTCAGCGCAACCGCGGTGTAAAGCCCGCCGGCCAGGTCGCCGATCGAGGTGCCGACCCGCACGAGCGGCCCGTCGGGAACCCCCGTAATGCTCATGATCCCGCCCAACCCCTGCACGACCATGTCGTAAGACGGGTAATGCGAATAGGGACCGGTATGGCCGAAGCCGGACGCCGCGGCATAAATGAGGCGCGGATAGCGCGGGTGCACTGCCTCCCACCCGTAGCCGAGCTTTTCCATCGTGCCCGGCCGGAAGTTCTCGACCAGCGCGTCGGCCTTGTCCAATAGACGCTCGAAGATCTCGCGATCGGCGGGCGCCTTGAGGTCGAGGGCGATCGATTCCTTGCCGCGGTTGACCGAAGCGAAATAAGTGGATTTGCCACCCTTGAACGGACCGTACTGCCGCGCGTCATCGCCGGTCTGCGGCACCTCGACCTTGATAACCCTCGCGCCCAGCTCGGCCAGCAGCAATGTGCAATAAGGCCCGGCGAGAATGCGCGACATATCGACGATCAAGATGCCGGAAAGCGGCCCAGCCTGTGGCATAATTTATTACCTTCTGATGGCTCGACGGAACGCGCCAGCTAGCGGTCGGCGCGTTCTCGGTAAGCATGGTTTCTCGCACCGCTAGCTAGACCAGCGAGATCCTCGGGCTTAGGCACCGGCACAAGCAACACGCCGTACCGCTTGGGAATAAACGCAAATTCCTGTCCTGCCTTCCAGCCCCGCGCCGTCCGTATCGCCTTCGGGACGGTGATCCGAAAATTGGCTGACAGCTTAGCTACCAATTTCATCGATCTCGTTGGGCTAAGCTGACGGCGGGCTGCCGAGGCCGAGCTGATCAGCGAGACGAACGAGCTGGGCGAGGCCCATCGCCTGCATCTTCCGCATGACCTGACGGCGATGCATCTTGACGGTCATCTCGCTGACACCGAGCTCGCCGGCAATCTGCTTGTTGAGCCGGCCGGCAATCACCAGCATCAGGACCTGGCGCTCGCGGGCGGTCAGCGTGCTGAACCGGGCGCGCAATTCCGAAAGCCGCACCTCGTTGGCGCGGCGGACGCGGTCTTTCTCGAGCGCGATTCCAACGGCATCGAGCAGGTCCTGGTCGCGGAACGGCTTGGTCAGGAATTCGATGGCGCCCGCCTTCATCGCGCGCACCGACATCGGAATGTCGCCGTATCCGGTAATGAAGATGATCGGCAGCGGCGTGTTGGCGGCGGAGATCTCGCGCTGCATGTCGAGGCCGCTGCGGCCCGGGAATCGCACGTCGAGCACGATGCAGCCGGGCCGGTCCGGACGGTTGCTCTGCAGGAACTCCTGGGGGGAGGTGAACAGCTCGACATCGAGCCCGACTGAACGTAACAGATTGTCCAAGGCCTTGCGGACCGACGCGTCGTCGTCGATCACGACCACGGTTGCCTGTCCCGGGGCCATCGCCGTTTCAGGCTGCGGTGCGGCCATAACGTGCAAAGACATCGTTGAACTCGCCAACTGCTGCGCGCGGACCGCGCGGGTATGCCCAGATTGCGCCGATCACGGCAAGAAAATCCGCACCGGCCTCGACCAACGGGCCGCAATTTTCCTGAGTGATACCGCCGATCGCGACGCACGGCACGACCGTCGTGTCGGACCAGTCGCGCAGCAATTCAGGTTGCGCGCGATGCTTCGCGGCCTTGGTGCCGCTTGGGAAAAAGGCGCCGAACGCGACATAATCGGCGCCGGCCTCGGCGGCAACCAGCGCTCGGTGCCGGCTGTCGCCGCAGGTTACGCCGACGATGCGGTCGGGCCCCATCAGGCGGCGCGCCTCGTCATAGGGCATGTCCTCTTCGCCGATATGCACCCCGTCGCAATCGAGCTCGGCCGCAAGATCGGGCCGGTCGTTCATGATAAACGCAACACCGCGCTGCTGCGCGATCGGCTGCAGGATGCGAGCGGCACGGCGGATCGCCGCATCGTCGACGTCCTTCAGGCGCAACTGAAGGCATGCGACATCGCCGCCGGCGAGCGCCTCTTCGAGGTCCTTGACGAAAGGGTCCGGGTCGAACGCGGGCGGCGTGATCAGATAGAGCCGGGTCGTCGTCCGCGTGTCGTCGCTGCTGCGAATGTTCAGTCTTTCCCTTGGTAGATCTTGATGTTGCGATTGAGCGAGCGCATCAACCGCGCGAGCACGGAGGTTGCATTAGTCAGGCCTTGACGGTGGAGGCGCGGTAGATCTCGTCGATCGCTTGGGCAAGGGCAGCGTTGAATTCCGCGTCGCTCATCGAGACGCGAAGGTCCTGGACAAGCGCGCGCGAGAAGCTTGCGATCATGCCGTGATTGGCGGCGAGTCGCTGACAGGCTTCGGCGCGGGTATAGCCGCCGGAGAGGGCGACGACCCGGGCGACGCGCGGGTGATTGACCAGCGGCAGGTAGAGGTCGGCGACGTCGGGCAGGGTCAGCTTGAACATGACCTGCCGCCCGGCCGGCAGCGCGTCGGTCCGCTTTTTCAACTCGTCCAACAGGATCGCCTCGGCGCCCTTCTTATCCGGGCTTTTGATCGACACCTCGGGTTCGAGGATCGGCATCAGCCCATGTTGGGCGATGCGTTCGCCGACCTCGAACTGCTGCGCGGCGATCGCGGCGATCCCCTCTTTTGACGCGAGATTGATCACCGAGCGCATCTTGGTGCCAAAGACGCCGAGCTTGACCGCGCGCTCGCACAGCTGATCGAGCTGCGGCATCGGCCGCATCAGCTGGACGCCATCTTTTTCGGGTTCAAGGCCGCGGTCGACTTTGACAAACGGCACGACCCGCCGCTCTTCCCACAAATAGGCCGGGGTCGGCTTGCCGCGCACCTCGCCATCCATCGTGCCTTCGAACAGGATCGTGCCGATGACCTTGTCGCCGGTAAAGGCCGGGGCGGTCATGATGCGCACCCGCATTTGGTGGATCAGCCGGAACATCTCGGTTTCGTCGCTGTAGGCGCTGTCCGGAATGCCGTAGAGGCGCAGCGCTCCCGGCGACGACCCGCCGCTCTGGTCGAGGGCGGCGATAAAGCCGCCCTTCTTGGATATTTGGGCGAGCATCTGGTCATTGGCCATCATCGTCACTCCCACTCAACAAGATCCACCTCGACAACGATTGAGCTTTAGCTGCCGCACAGGATGCGGGCGAGGTTCGCCTTGGTGCCCGGATTGTCGCTCTCGTAATTCCCGAGGATCTTCTGGACCTGACCGTTGACCTTCATCGCCGCGCTCCTACTGGCAGGTCGGGGGTACCGTCTTTTAGCAAAACGCCGCCAATGACGCGAGGGCGTCAAGGCAGCGCCGGCGCAAGCTTTCGTTATCAGCGAAGAACGATGCGCCGAGGTCGAGGACAACGACGGGCCGCTCGGTAAGCAGGGTCGCGCCGCTCTGTTCCGCGATATCGCCGAGCCGCGCCGCCACATCGGCGCGCCCGGTAAACACGATCGCTGCGAGCGGGGCGCGGATCGCCGCCATCGCCGCACCGGCGTCATCGCCGCAATCGAGGATCGCGCTGAACTGCGCCTCCGGCACTGCCTCACGGGCGGCGCGGACCATCTCGCGGAACCAGCCGGAACCGGCGTAGATGCCGGCGCCGGGCGCGCTGGCGAGGACAATCGGTCTGCCCACCTGCGCCGCCGCGCTCAATGCCGCGACGGCATGCGCCAGCGAATGGATGATGACGACCGGCGCGTCTTCGCTCAGTGCAGCGCGCCGAAATAGCCAGTGACCTCGACCATGCGGTTCGAGAACCCCCATTCGTTGTCGTACCACGACAGAACGCGGACAAAACGCTTGTCGAGCACCTGCGTTTGCGTCACGTCAAAGGTCGAGCTGTGCGGATCGTGGTTGAAATCAACCGACACGGTCGGCGCCTTGTTGATGCCGAGAATGCCCTTGAGCCGGTTCGACTTGGCCGCATCCTCCATCAACTTGTTAACCTCGTCCGCCGTCGTGTCGCGCGCCGCGTCGAAGGTCAGGTCGATCAGCGACACGTTCGGGGTCGGCACCCGGATCGCGGTGCCGTCGAGCTTACCCTTGAGCGCCGGCAGTACGAGGCCGATCGCGCGCGCCGCCCCGGTCGAGGTCGGGATCATGGAGATGGCGGCGGCGCGCGCCCTCCGCAGATCGTGGTGCAGCGTGTCCTGCAGGCTCTGGTCGCCGGTATAGGCGTGGATTGTCGTCATGAAGCCGCGCTCGATCCCGATCCCCTGATGCAGGACATAGGCGACCGGCGCCAGGCAGTTGGTCGTGCATGAGCCGTTCGAGATGACCTGATGCTGCGGTTTCAGCTCCTCGTGGTTGACGCCCATCACGACGGTCAGATCGGCGCCGTCGGCCGGGGCCGAAATGATGACCTTCTTGGCACCCGCCTCGAGGTGCTTTGCCGCCGCGTCGCGCTTCGTAAAGATGCCGGTGCATTCGAGCGCGACATCGACGCCGAGCTCGCGCCAGGGCAGTTTCGCCGGGTCGCGCTCGGCGGTGACGCGGATCTTGCCGCGGCCGATATCCATCCAATTGTCGCCGCTCGTCACCTCGCCCGGGAAGCGGCCGTGTACGCTGTCGTACCGCAACAGATGCGCGTTGGTCTCAACGGAGCCAAGATCGTTGACGCCGACGATTTCGATCTCGCTGTGCTTATGCTCGAAAGCCGCGCGCAATACGAGGCGGCCGATGCGGCCGAAACCGTTGATCGCAACCCGTACGGCCATTGTCGCTCCTCCCGAACCTCAAGGGCGGTGCCGCCCGTAGTTTAGGCAACCAGCTATAGAAGCGAGCGGGCCGCCTCCGCAACCTTTTCGGCCGTGATGCCGAAGTGCCGGTAGACGTCCTCGCCGGGGGCCGAAGCGCCGAAACCGTGCATGCCGATAAAGGCCGAACGCGGCCCGAGCCAACGATCCCAGCCAAACCTGACGGCCGCCTCGACCCCGACCCGCGGTACCGTGCCGAGCACCGCGTTGCGGTAGTCCTCGGGCTGCTGCTCAAACAACTCCCAGCATGGCATCGACACCACAGCGGCCCCGATACCCTCTTTCGCCAACGTATCGCGCGCCGTCATCGCGAGCCCTACCTCGGAGCCGGTCGCGAGCAGCGTCACCCGGCGCGAGCTGTCGGCTTCGGCCAGCACATACGCGCCGCGCGCCGACAGATTCTCGGTCGTGGGCTTGCTGCGCAACAGCGGCACGGACTGCCGGGTCAATGCCAGGAGCGACGGCAGGTGCCGTTCCTTCATCGCCAACGCCCAACACTCGGCGGTCTCGACCGGATCGGCCGGACGGAAGACCCGCAGCCGCGGAATCGCGCGCAACGCCGCGAGATGCTCGATCGGCTGGTGCGTCGGCCCGTCTTCGCCGAGCCCGATCGAATCATGCGTCATGACGTAGATGACGCCGAGGTCCGACAATGCCGAAAGGCGGATCGACGGACGGCAATAATCGGTAAAGGTCAGGAACGTGGCGCCATACGGAACGAGGCCGCCATGCGCAGCGATCCCGTTCATCGCCGCCGCCATGCCGTGTTCGCGCACGCCGTAGTGGATGTAGCGGCCGGTATAGTTTCCCGGCTTCACGTCCTCCATCCCCTTGGCCTTGGTATTGTTAGACGGCGTCAGATCGGCCGAGCCGCCGAGCAGCTCGGGCACGACCGGGACAAGCGCGTCGAGCACATTGCCCGAGGCTTGGCGCGTGGCGATCTTGGCGTTCTTGGCGCGGAACTCGTCGCACACCTTGGCGATGACGCTGTCGAATTCGGCCGGCAACTCGCCTTTCTGGCGGCGCAGGAATTCACGGCGCCGCTCGGGCGGCGCGGCGGCAAGCCGCTGTTCCCAGGCTTGCCGCACAGCAGCGCCTCGCCCGCCTGCCTCACGCCACTCCGCGCGGATGTCATCGGGAATGACAAAGGGCGGGTATTCCCAACCAAGCCGCTCGCGCGCGCCCTTGACCTCCTCGGCGCCGAGCGGGTTGCCATGCGCGGCAGCGGTGCCGGCCTTAATCGGCGCGCCAAAGGCAATGATCGTGCGGCAAGCGATCAGGGTTGGCTTATCGCTCGCCTGCGCACGGCGGATCGCGGCGGCGATCGCGTTGTGATCCATGCCGTCGATACGCTCGGCGTTCCAGTTATGGGCGCGGGCCCGCATGACCTGATCATCCGATACGGCAAGATCGGTCGGCCCATCGATCGTGATCGAATTGTCGTCCCAGAAGACGATCAGTTTGTTGAGCCGCAGATAGCCCGCGAGCGACATCGCCTCGTGGCTGATCCCCTCCATCAGGCAGCCATCGCCGCAGAACACGTACGTGTGGTGATCGACGAGATCGTCGCCGAATTCGGCCGCGAGATGCCGCTCGGCGAGCGCCATGCCTACCGAATTGCCGAGCCCCTGGCCGAGCGGCCCCGTTGTCACCTCGATGCCGGAGGCGAGCCCGCGCTCGGGATGGCCGGCAGTGCGGCTCCCGAGCTGACGAAAGCGGCGGATCTCGTCCATCGTCATGTCGGGATAGCCGGTCAGATGCAGCAGTCCGTACAGCAGCATCGAGCCGTGGCCGTTCGATAGGATGAAGCGGTCGCGGTCGGGCCAGTCCGGCGCCTGCGGATCAAACCGCAGGAACTGCGTCCACAACACGGTCGCGATATCGGCCATGCCCATCGGCATGCCGGGATGGCCGGACTTCGCCTGTTCGACGGCGTCCATCGCGAGCGCCCGGAGCGCGTTCGCCATGCGGCGCAATTTCGGATTGGCGGGAGGCGGCAGCGGAGCGGGGGAATCGTTCATCTGGCAACTCTAGCGCGCAACGTGACGTGCGCAAACGCCGGAGGTGGCATTGCGTCCCGAATGCGCGGCTAGACGCCGCGTGCCGATAAAGAATTCAGCTCAGTCGGCCGCTTGGTCGCTCGGTGCGTCTGCCTGGGCGGCTTTCTCTTCCTGCACGACGCGAAGGGCCAGGTTTCGCGCCTGCTTGGCGAAGCGCAACGCGCGGCGGAAACGGTCCTGGCTGGCACGCTCCGGCTCGCCCTGGGCGATGCCTTCGGCGAACACCTTGAACAGCTCCTTGACCCGGTCGTCATAGCCCGCCAGGACCAGGCGTTCCTCATGAAGATTGTCGGAATTTGCCATGTTCCTGCCCCCCCGGTCGGGCGGCGCCTCGCACGCCGCTGCGGTGAGCCATAACAGCTCGTGGTAAACAGAACGCTTACGGCAACTCCGATTGCGCCGCATCGGGGGGTCCGATAACGTTTCTTCGGCCAAACGGACAAAACCGGGGAGAAGAGCAATGGCGACCATCGTCGGAACCGGCGATTTCAAATACCGCATCGTCGAAGACTGGGCGAGGTTGCCCGACGGATGGTCATTCAAGGAAGTCGGCGCGGTCGGCGTCGACAGCAAGGACAATGTTTATGTCTTTAATCGCGGCGACCATCCGATGATGGTGTTCGACCGCGAGGGCAATTTCCTGCGCTCCTGGGGCGAGGGCGAATACCCGCGCGCGCACGGCGTGCATATGGGCCCGGACGACTCGATCTATCTGACCGACGATGGCGGCCACTTCGTGCGCAAATGCCGCCTCGAGGACGGCAAAATGCTGATGGAGCTTGGCGTCCCCGGCAAGCCCGCGCCATACATGAGCGGCGAGCCGTTTCACCGCTGCACCCACACCGCGCTGTCGCCAAAGGGCGAGATTTACGTGTCCGATGGCTACGGCAACGCGTGCGTTCACAAATATTCGGCCGACGGCAAATTGCTGACGTCATGGGGCGAGCCCGGCACCGACCCCGGCCAGTTCAACATCGTCCACAACATCTGCACCGACGCGGATGGCTGGGTCTATGTCGCCGACCGCGAGAACCATCGGGTGCAGGTGTTCGACGGCAACGGCAAGTATGAGGCGCAGTGGAACAATCTGCACCGGCCCTGCGGCCTCTACATGCACAACACGCGGCAGCCGGTCTGCTATATCGGCGAATTGGGGCCGGTCATGGGGGTCAACCGCAACAGCCCCAATCTCGGGCCGCGCGTCAGCATCGTCGATCATCAAGGCAAGCTCCTGTCGCGCTTCGGTGACGCGCATGCCGGCACCGCCCCAACCGCGTTCCTCGGGCCGCACGGACTCACCGTCGACTCCCGCGGCGATCTCTATGTCGGCGAGGTGTCGTGGACGCAATGGCCGCAATTCTTCGACACGCCGCGCCCGGCCCACATCCGTTCGCTGCAGAAATACGAAAAGGTGCATTGAGGCCGCCGAGTTGACCGCACTCTCCGACGCGCTCACGCGGCTCGAACGCGCGGTGGCGCGGCTTGAGGCCGTTGCTCGCGAGCCGCGTGACCCCGGCGACGAGCATCTCGCGGCCGCCGCCACGGAGATCGCCGGGCGGGTCGACGCGGCGCTCAAGACGCTCGACCGGCTGCTCGAAGCAGAGACGGGCTGAGATGGCCGAGGTCATCGTCAAGGTCAACGGCCGCGACTTCCCGCTGAGCTGCGCCGACGGCCAGGAGGGGCGCACGCGGCGGCTCGCGCAGTATGTCGACGGCAAGATCGGCGAATTCGCGAAAAGCCTCGGCCAGGTCGGCGAGTTGCGCCTGTTGCTGCTGGCGGCGCTCGTCATCGCCGACGAATTGTCGGACACCGGCGAGGCACTGCAGCTGGAGCGCAACCGCGCCCCGCCCCCGGAAATCGCCGCCGCCGAGCAGGCCGCGGCGGCGATCAGCGGCATCGCCGAGCGCATCGAGGCCATTGCGGCGGCGCTCGAATCCGCCTAGCTAAGGGGTGGGTGGGGCTGCGCGGTGCGTCAGGCCGCTTATACCCCGGGGCCGATATCTACCGTTTGGGAGCTGTCCCTGTCGGAGTCGTGGCTTCGATATATGGCGCCCACCTGCGATGCAGGGCCACGGTGGGTTTGCAACGCCAACGGCCGAGGCGGCTCCACCCATTTTGTTCATGACGTTCCAAGCCTGTCATTTCGGGCTCGGCGCCAGAGCCTCGAATCCATGAACGCGGGCCTCTGAAAAATAGATTCCGGGCTGCCGAGGCGCGGCACCCCGGAATGACGTGTTGTATAAGGGCCAGGGTTGGAGCGTAGAGTCGTGAACATCATCTTGTGCGGCGATGTGGTCGGGCGTGCCGGGCGGGAGGCGGTGAAGCGCCATCTGCCGGGGCTGAAGCGTGACCTCGCCATCGATGTCGCGATCGTCAACGCCGAAAACGCGGCCCATGGCTTCGGGCTAAACGAGAAGCTCGCCGGCGAACTCTACGATTCCGGCGCCGACATTCTTTCCACCGGCAATCATGTTTGGGACCAGCGCGAGCTGATCCAGTACATCGAGCGCGACGGCCGCATCCTGCGCCCTGCCAATTTCCCGGCGGGAACGCCCGGCGCTGGCTGGCGGCTGCATCCGCTCGACAACGGCCGCAGCGTGCTCGTGGTCAATTTGATGGGCCGCCTTTTCATGGACGCTCTCGATGACCCCTTCGCCACGCTCGAATCGATCCTCGCGCGATACCCGCTCGGCCAGGGCACGACCGCGATCCTCGTCGATTTCCACGGCGAGGCGACGAGCGAGAAGATGGCGCTCGGCCACTTCGCCGATGGCCGGGTCTCCGCGGTGCTGGGCACCCACACGCATGTTCCGACCGCCGACCATCAGATCCTGCCGGGCGGCACCGCCTACATCAGCGATGCGGGGATGTGCGCCGACTACGATTCGGTCATCGGCATGGAGAAGGGCCCATCGGTGCGGCGCTTCGTGACCAAGATGCCGGGCGAGAAACCAAAACCGGCCGAAGGCGAAGCGACCCTCTGCGGTGTCTTCGTCGTCATCGATGACCAGACCGGGCTCGCCCGCCGCGTCGAACCGGTACGGGTGGGCGGGCGGCTTGCGGAATATGTCCCGGTTCCGTAGGAAGTGATGCCACGGTTGCGCCCGACTCGCCGCAATCCTGCCATATTGGCTTGTTAGGCCGCGCCTGAGGAAAGCTGCGGAAAAATGGCCGGCCATTCGCAATTCAAAAACATCATGTACCGGAAGGGCGCGCAGGACAAAAAGCGCGCCAAGGTCTTCACCAAGATCATCCGGGAACTGACGACCGCGGCGCGCACCGGGTTGCCGGATCCGAACTCGAACCCGCGCCTGCGTGCCGCCGTGCTCGCGGCGCGCCAGGCCAACATGCCGAAGGACACCGTCGAGCGCGCGATCAAGCGCGGCGCCGGCGGCGAAGGCGGCGAGGCTTATGAAGAGGTGCGGTACGAAGGCTACGGGCCGGGCGGCGTCGCGGTCATCGTCGAGGCCTTGACCGATAACCGCAACCGCACGGCCAGCGAGGTGCGCGCCGCCTTTACAAAGGCAGGCGGGGCGCTCGGCGAAACCGGCAGCGTCGGTTTCATGTTCGACCACGTCGGCGAGATCGCCTATCCCGCCGCCGCGGCGAGCGCCGACGCGATGCTCGAAGCGGCGATCGAGGCCGGCGCCGGCGATGTCGAGAGCGATGCCGACGGCCACGTCGTGATCTCGGCGCCCGATGATTTCAACGCGGTGCGCGACGCGCTCGAAAAACAATTCGGTCAGGCCGCATCGGCCCGGCTTGGCTGGCGCCCGAAAACGGCGACGGCGGTCGACGAAGACACAGCGCAAAGCCTGTTCAAGCTGCTTGAGACGCTCGAAGACAGCGACGATGTCCAGAACGTTTACGCCAATTTCGAGGCCGGCGAGGACGTGCTGGAGCGGTTGAGCGCCTGATCTCGGCCAGAGGGGGGGACGAGATGCGGGTCCTGGGGCTCGATCCTGGGCTGCGCCATACGGGGTGGGGGGTCATCGACGTGGCCGGCAATCGGCTGTCCTATGTCGCCGACGGGGTGGCGCGCGCCCCGACCGATCTGCCATTGGCCGATCGGCTGGTTGCGCTGTTCCGCCAAATCATCGACGTGCTCGAACGCTTCCGCCCGGACGAGGCGGCGGTCGAGGAGACCTTTGTCAACAAGAATGCCGCTTCGACCTTGAAGCTCGGCGTCGCGCGCGGCGTCGTGCTGTTGGCGCCGGCGGAGCGCGGACTGCCGGTCGCCGAATACTCGGCGAACCTCGTCAAGAAGTCGGTGGTCGGCGCCGGACACGCCGACAAGGCGCAGGTGCAGATGATGGTGCGGCGATTGTTGCCGGGCTGCGCGATCGCGACGCCCGACGCGGCCGACGCGCTGGCCGTGGCGATCTGCCACGCGCACCACGCCGGCACGATGCGGTTCTGGCAGCCGGTTCGGGAGCCCGCAGCTCGCGAGTCAACCAGGCGATGATCGCCAAGCTCGCCGGGACCCTCGATCAGGTTATGTCCGATGGCGCGATCATCGATGTCGGCGGCGTCGGCTACCTCGTTTTCTGCTCGACCCGCACGATCGCGCAATTGCCCTCGCCGGGTGCGCCGGCACGGCTGTTGGTCGAGACGCATGTCCGCGAGGACCACATCCATCTCTACGGCTTTATCGACTCGGTCGAGCGCGACTGGTTTCGCCTGCTGACGACCGTGCAGGGCGTAGGCGCACGGCTCGCCTTGTCGCTGCTCTCCGCGGTATCGCCTGACCAGCTCGCCTTGGCGATCCTGTCGCAGGACAAGGCGACCCTGGCGCGCGCCGACGGCGTCGGACCGCGCCTCGCCGCGCGGATTACAAATGAGTTGCGCGACAAGGTCGGCGGCCTAGCGACCGCCGCCCCGATGCCGGTGACGGCCGCGGCCGTTGCGAGCGATAGCAAGGCGGACGCGGCGGGTGACGCGGTGTCGGCGCTCGTCAATCTCGGCTATCGCCGCGCCGAGGCGTTCGGCGCGGTCGCGGCGGCGGCGCGCAAGCTCGGCGACACAGCGGCGCTCGACGCGCTGATTCGGGCCGGGCTGCAGGAGCTCGGGCAATCCTCCAATCAGGCGGCGCTACGGTGAGCGACACGACGGCCCGCGTCATCGATGCCGAGCGCGCCGAGCAGGACGCGCCGGAAGCCTCGGTCCGGCCAGCAACGCTCGACGAGTTCGTCGGCCAGCGGCAGTTGCGCGACAATCTGCGTATCTTCATCGACGCCGCGCGCGGCCGCCGCGAGGCGCTCGACCATGTGCTGTTCTTCGGGCCGCCCGGTCTCGGCAAGACAACCTTGGCGCAGATCGTCGCCCGCGAATTGGCGGTCGGCTTCCGCGCCACCTCCGGGCCGGTGATCCAGCGCGCCGGCGATCTCGCGGCCGTCCTGACCAATCTGCAGCCGCGCGACATCCTGTTCATCGACGAGATTCATCGCCTTGCGCCGGCCGTCGAGGAGATCCTCTACCCGGCGATGGAGGATTTTCAGCTCGACCTGATCATCGGCGAAGGCCCCGGCGCGCGCTCGATCCGCATCGACCTGCCGCCCTTCACCTTGGTCGGCGCGACGACCCGCTCCGGGCTCATCACCCGGCCGCTGCGCGAGCGATTCGGCATCCCGCTGCGGCTGTTGTTCTACGAGCCGGGCGAGCTGGCCCAAATCCTGGCGCGCGGCGCCCGCATCCTGGCGCTCGAATTGACCGCCGACGGCGCCGCCGAGATCGCCCGCCGCGCCCGCGGCACGCCGCGTGTCGCAATGCGGCTGTTGCGCCGGATTCGCGATTTCGCCGCCGTCAATGGCTGGACCAGCGTCGATGCCGCGACCGCCGACAAGGCGCTGCTGCGGCTCGAAGTCGATGAGCGCGGACTCGATGCGATGGACCGCCGTTATCTGCGCGCGATCGCCGAGCATTACGGCGGCGGCCCGGTCGGCGTCGAGACGATGGCGGCCGCCCTCGGCGACCAGCGCGACGTCCTCGAAGAGGTCATCGAGCCGTATCTCTTGCAGCAAGGCTTCGTGCAGCGCACGCCGCGCGGCCGCATGCTGACCGAGACCGCCTATCGCCATCTCGACATCGCAGTCCCGGCGAGCCTTCCCGGCCAGCTCGATCTCTTGCCGTTGGAGCCGGAAGCAGAATGATGGGCTCGCCGACAGGCATGACGCATAGCATGCCGCTGCGTGTCTATTACGAGGACACCGACGCGGCCGGCATCGTCTATTACGCAAATTATCTCAAATTCGCCGAGCGCGGCCGCACCGAGATGATGCGCGAACTCGGTTTCGCGCATAGCCGGATCGCCGCCGAGACCGGCGTGGTCTTTACCGTGCGGCGCTGCTCGGCGGATTACCGCGCCGCGGCCCGGCTCGACGACATGCTGACGGTCGAGACCTGCGTCCAGGCGATCGGCGGGGCGACCCTGTCGCTCGACCAGCAGATCCGCCGCGAGGGCGAGACAATCGCCGCCCTGGACGTGCATGTCGCTTGTATCGGGAGGGACGGACGGCCGCGCCGGGTGCCACCCGCCTTGCGCGCCGCGCTCATGACGCTGCCTTCACAAAGCCTTCGATTGTCCAAATGACGCCATAAAAGGCCGCCATCAATGCAGTCCTTAGACCCTACCGCGCTACCCGGTACCGTGACCCAGCACCTCTCCGTGTTCGAACTGTTCCTGCAGTCCGACAGCATCGTCAAAATGGTGATGCTGCTGCTGCTTGTTGCCTCGTTCTGGTCCTGGGCGGTCATTTTCGACAAAAGCTTCCGTCTGCGTCGGCTGCAGCAGGCCGCGACGAGCTTCGAGGAGACGTTCTGGTCGGGCGGCTCGCTCGACGACCTGTTCGACCGGGTCGGCCAGCGGCCGCACGACCCGATGAGCTCGGTGTTCGCCGCGGCGATGCGCGAATGGCGGCGCAGCGCCGCCAAGGGCCTCCTTGGCACCGCGACGATGCGCGCCAGCCTGCAGCAGCGCATCGAGCGCGTCATGAACGTGACGCTCGGCCGTGAGATGGAGCGGGTCGAGCGGTTCATGCAGTTTCTCGCGACGGTCGGAGCGACGGCGCCGTTTGTCGGGCTGTTCGGCACGGTCTGGGGCATCATGGACAGCTTCCAGTCGATCGCCGCCGCGAAGAATACAAGCCTCGCGGTCGTCGCGCCGGGCATCGCCGAATCGCTGTTCGCCACCGCGCTCGGGCTTGTCGCGGCGATCCCGGCGGTCGTGGCCTACAACAAACTGTCGAGCGATTTCGGCCGCTATGCTGGCCGGCTCGAGGCCTTCGCCTCGGAGTTCAGCGCGATCCTGTCGCGCCAGCTCGACGAGAGACCCTGATCAATGGCCTCCCCGATCTACAGCGGCACGGTCCGGATCGGCGGCCGCGGCGGGCGCGGCCGCTACCGGCCGATGTCGGAGATCAATGTCACGCCGCTCGTCGACGTGATGCTGGTGTTGCTCGTCGTCTTCATGGTGACGGCGCCCTTGTTGACGGTCGGCGTGCCGGTCGATCTGCCGCAGACGCAGGCGCCGCCGATCAGCGAGCCGAAGGAGCCGCTGGTCATCACGCTGAACCGCGAGGGCGTCATCTACGTGCAGGAGACCAGCATAGAGAGCGACGCACTGGTGCCCAAGCTGCAGGCGATCACCGGCGCCAACCCAGACGCGGTCATCTATGTGCGCGGCGATAAGGATATCAATTACGGCCGCGTGCTGGAGGTCATGAGCCTCGTCAGTTCGGCCGGGTTCCGCAAGGTCTCGCTGGTCGCCGAAGCGCCGAAGGGCCGAACCGCGACGGCAAACCGGCCGGGCAGCTCCACCCGGCACTGACATCGGATCGAGCGAGCCCGGAATGAGCGCGATCACGGTCGAGCGCGGCAGATCGCCTGCTCCAGCAAAGCCGGCCGGATCGCCGGAGCGGATGCCTGGCGGCATCGCGCTGTCGGCCGGTCTTCATATCGGGCTGTTCGTGCTGATCCTGCTCGGCCTGCCGAATTTGTTCCGGCACCCGCCACCCGAGGACATGCCGATCGCGGTCGATCTCGTCACGATCGCGCCGGAAACGCACGCGACGCACATCAACCCGTTCCGGCCGGTCCCGGACGCCAAGCCCGAGCCCGCGATCGCCCCGCCTGCGCCGAAGCCTGAGCCCAAACCGGAACCGCCGGCGCCCACGCCGGCGCCGTCGGCCTCAGCACCGCCTCCCCCGGCGCCGCCGCCTCCCATCCCGGAGGTCAAACCGACACCGGCCCCGCCTCCGCCGCCGCCAAAGCCGGTCGAGGCGCAAGCGCCATCACCGCCGCCGCCGGAACCGAAGCCGCGCGCCGAGCCGCAGCGCGTCGTGCATCACATGCCCCGGGTCGAGCCGACGAAGAGCGACCCTGCGGCGTTCCAGAAGCTGTTGAAGCATCTGGAGGCCAAAAAACCCGACGCCGTGGCCGCCAAAAAGCCGGACCTTCCGGACAGCAAAAAGCCGGAGCCGGCAGCCTTCGATTCGCTGCTGAAGAACCTCACGCACGAGCAGGTCGCGCAGGCCGATGACGCGCCGCTGCAGCCGCACCGGCAGACCGCGGCCGCGCTCCCGTCGTCGCAGCCCAAGGCGCCGCTCGGCAGCCAGCTGACCGCCAACGAAATGGATCTGCTGCGCGAGCAGCTGTACCACTGCTGGAACGTGCCGGTCGGCGCGCGCGACTCGAAGGACCTCGTTATCGAGATCCGTGTCATCGTTGGGCCCGACGGCGTGGCGCAACACGCGACGATCGTCGATCAGAGCCGGCTCGGCGACCCGATCTACCGCGCCGCCGCCGAAAGCGCCCGCCGCACTTTCTTCGCCCCGGAATGCACACCGCTGCGCGTCCCGGCCGGCAAATACGACCTCTGGAAGGACATGGTCGTCGATTTCAGCCCGAAGGATCTTTTATGACGAGAACCCGCCGCATTTTCGGCGCCGCCCGCGCGGCGCTGGTCATCCTCGCGCTGCTGACGATGATCTCTCCCGCGCTGGCCCAGCTGCGCCTCGACGTCACGCGCGGCAAAGTCGAACCGATGCCGATCGCGATCCCGCCTTTCGCCGGCAATGGCGGCGAGGAATCCCAGACGGGGCGCGATATCGCGCAGGTCGTCTCGGCCGATCTCGAACGCTCCGGCCTGTTCCGGCCATTGGATCCGCAGAGCTTCATCCAGAACGTCTCGGCCGGCGAAGGGCCGCGCTTCGCCGATTGGCGCCAGATCAACGCGCAGGCGCTGGTCGGCGGCTCGGTGCAGGGGCAAGGCGACGGCCGCTTCCGCGTCGAATTCCGTCTGTGGGACGTCTCCGCCGAGCAGCAGCTCGCCGGTTTCGCCTATACGACGACGCGGCAGAACTGGCGCCGCATCGCGCACATCATCGCCGACGAGATCTACAAGCGGATCACCGGCGAGGACGGCTATTTCGACACGCGCATCGTCTACATCGCCGAATCCGGTCCGGCCGAGCGGCGCGAGAAGCGGCTCGCGCTGATGGATCAGGACGGCGCGAACCATCAATATCTGACCGATGGGCGGGCCCTCGTTCTGACACCGCGCTTCTCGCCCTCGGCGCAGGAGATCACCTATCTCTCCTACGCCGGCGGCACGCCGCGCGTCTATCTGCGCAACATCGACAGCGGCCAGCAGGAGGCGCTCGGCGACTTCCCCGGCATGACCTTCGCGCCGCGCTTTTCACCCGAAGGCAATCGCATCGTCTTCAGCCGCACCGAGAACGGTGCCAGCAATATTTACGCGCTCGATCTGCGCACGCGGCAGCCCTTGCGCCTGACCGAGGGCAATTCGATCGACACGACGCCTTCCTATTCGCCCGACGGCAGTAAGATCGTCTTCAACTCGGACCGCGGCGGCTCGCAGCAGCTCTATATGATGAACGGCAGCGGCGGCGAGGCCAGACGCATCAGCTTCGGCTCCGGCAAATACGGCACGCCGGTGTGGTCGCCGCGCGGCGACTTGGTCGCCTTTACGAAGATCGACGGCGGCTCGTTCTTCATCGGCGTCATGCGGCCGGACGGTTCCGGCGAGCGGTTGCTGACCGAGGATTTCCTCGTCGAGGGGCCAACTTGGGCGCCGAACGGCCGCATCCTGATGTATTTCCGTGGCGGGCGCTCCGGCGGGGGCCGGGCCGCGTCCTCGCGGCTTTTTACGATCGACCTGACCGGCAGCAACCAGCGCGAGGTCAAGACGCCTGGTGACGCTTCCGACCCGGCGTGGTCGCCCCTGCTTCGCTGACCTTTGGCGGGTCCGCGCAGGGCCATTTTCATCTCCGATCGTCAGGATCAATTCACTTGGGGGAATTCATCGATGCTTGCACGTTTTCTCGCTCTCGCGGGTGCGCTCGCGCTGTTGGCGGCCTGCAGTCACGCACCCGAGCCGGTGTCGGGGGGGCCGGGCGGGCCGATCGGGCCAGGCGGGATAAGCTCGCGCTTCGGGCCGGGATCGCAGCAGGATCTGGCTGCGATGGCCGGCGACCGCGTGTTCTTCGACTACGACCAGGTCGACATCAAGCCGGAAGGCCAGCAGACCTTGCACAAGCAGTCCGATTGGCTGCGGCGGTATCCGAATGTCTCGGTGACGATCGAGGGCCATTGCGACGAGCGCGGCACCCGCGAATACAACCTCGCGCTCGGCGAGCGCCGCGCGCAGGCCGTCAAGAACGTGCTCGTCGCGCTCGGCATACCGGCCGGTCGCATCCAGACGATCAGCTATGGCAAGGAGCGGCCCGAGATCCCGCATTCGGACGATTCCTCTTACGCGCAGAACCGGCGCGGCGTCACGACGGTCAACTGAAGGCAAGGGATCGCCGGCCGATTAACCCATTTTTCGACCAGCGGTCGCCGCTCTGCGCCCTCTTTTTGCCCAAAACCGATCCTACTAGCTGGCCAGTAGAAACACTGGTGCGCGGCTGCGGGCTGCTGCGCGCCATAACCCACGCCGCTGCCGCCCGCCGGCTTACCCGCTCGTTGACGAGGCCTTCGTGATGTTCCGGCATTCGCTGTTGCCGTGTGCGTGTTTCGGTGTGGCGCTCGGCCTCGCCGCCGCTCTGCCGACGCTCCCCGCGCGCGGCCAGGACCGTTCGACCTTGGAGCGCCTCGACCGCGTGGAGCGCGACCTCAACATGCTGCAGCGGCAGGTTTATCGCGGTGCACCGATGCCATCGCCGGTCTCGGGCGACCCTGCCGGCGCGGTGAATGCAGAACTCCGGATGGACCGCATCGAGTCGCAAATGCGCGATCTGACCGGCCGGGTCGAGGAGGTCCTGAACCAGGTCGAGCGCCTCCGCCAGCGCCTGGAGCAGGCCGGCAGCGATCCCGACAGCCGATTGAGCCAGGCGCCACCAGCGCCGGGGGGTTTCGCCGTGGCAAGCCCTCCTCCGCTCCCCCCGCCTCGGCAGCGCAGCCTCGGCGTTTCCGGCCGCGAGCCGCCGCCGGGCGACATGGCCGCGGGGGGGGTGATCCCGCCCGGAGGGCCGCAATCCGCATCGCTGATCCCGCCCGGACCATTGCTGCCGCCCGATGGGCCGAGCCCGATTACCGGCACTCTGACGCCGCCGGGTGTTCCCGTTGGCCAGCCCGAGGTCGCCAGCGCTGCCGTTTCCCCGACAACCCGGCCCTTGCCGAGCGGCTCCACGAGCGAGCAATACAATTATGCCTTCGGCCTCCTGAAGCAGGCCGATTACCCCGCCGCCGAAACCGCATTGAAGGCCTTTGTCGAACAGCATCCGAACGACACGATGGCCGGCAATGCGCAGTATTGGCTCGGCGAGACCTATTACACGCGCGGCCGCTTCGCCGAGGCCGCCGCCGCCTTTGCCGAGGGCTATAAGCGTTACCCGAAAAGCTCCAAGGCGGCCGACGAACTGCTCAAGCTCGGCATGTCGCTGGCGCGCGGCAATCAAAAGCAGAATGCCTGCGTCGCGCTGGCCCAGCTCGACCATGACTTCCCCACTCCCGGCGCTGCGATAAAGGAGCGCGCCACGTCGGAGAAAAGACGCCTCGGCTGTTGACCCCGCCATGGCCGCCGCCGCGCTGAAATTCGCCGAGCTTGGCGCTGCGCTTGACGCGATCGGCGGCTTCGAGGCCCGGCCTTTTATGGCCGTCGCGGTCTCCGGTGGCCCCGACAGCCTGGCCCTGACGATCCTCGCCGATCGCTGGGCGCGACAGCGCGGCGGCCAATTGACCGCGCTGACGGTCGATCATCGCCTGCGTCCGGAAAGCGCCGAAGAGGCGCGGATCGTCGGCGAGTGGCTGGCCGGCCGCGGCATCGCCCACCACGTGCTGGTGTGGGATGCGGCGAAGCCGCGGACCGGCATCCAGGAAGCGGCCCGTTCGGCGCGCTATCGCCTCCTCGCCGGCTGGTGCCGCGCCCAGGGCTGCCTCCATCTATTGACGGCGCATCATCGCGAGGATCAGGCCGAGACCCATTTGATCCGCCGCCGCGCCGGCAGCGGAGTCGATGGGCTGGCCGGCATGTCTGCGGTGCGCGAGATGGCCGGTCTACGGCTGGTGCGGCCCTTGCTCGCTGTGCCGAAGGCGCGGCTCATCGCTGCGCTGGAGGGCGAAGGTCAACCGTTCATCTCCGATCCGAGCAACCTGAACCCGGCCTTCGAGCGCGCCCGAATTCGGCTCGATCGCACCGCGCCGGACGATTCGTGCCGCGCTCGACTGACCGCCGAACTTCGCGAGTACGGCCGGCAACGCAGCGAACGAGAACGAGACCTCGACCGCCTGCTCGCCGCGGCTGCCAGTCTTCATCCCGCCGGATTTGCGGTGATCGACCCGGCGGCGATTAGCTACGTCGATGCCGAGTTAGCCGAGCGCCTGTTCGGCCGCGTCGCTGCTTGCATCGGCGGGGCGGCTTACCCGCTGCGGCGCGAGCGCGTGGCACGGCTGCGCACGGGGCTGCTGGCACGGCCCGAGTATGCACGCACGCTTGGCGGCTGCCGGTTTGTGCCGTGGCGCGGCAAGCTCCTGGTGATGCGCGAGTTGGCCGGCGCAGCGCCGCCAGTCCGGCTCTCGCCAGGGACTGAGCTGTTGTGGGACCGCCGCTTTTTTGTCGTCATGCCGCGAGCGGCAAGGCCGAACCTCATTCTCGGCTATCTCGGTCAATCGGGGATGCGCCCGCGGATCGAGCGGCACGACGGCAATCTGCCGCGCCTCGTCCATCCGGTGCTGCCGGCCTTGTGGGACGACGCCAGCCTCGTCGCGATCCCCAATCTCGGCTATTTCCGCGCCGAAGCAACCTCCCTGCCGACAATCGTCTTGCATCCCGCAAATCCGGCGTCACATGCAGGCTTTACAGTTGTTTAATTACCGGCGCATCCTATGTTTTGCTGGCGCAGAGCCCGGCATTGCGGGCGATCGGGGCGGACGCCCCGAGGCGGTAGGGAAAGGCCCTGGCAGTGAACAATTTCGGCAAGAATCTCGCCCTGTGGATCGTCATCGGTCTGCTGCTTGTCGCGCTGTTCAATCTCTTTCAGACCTCATCCAGCCGCGGGCCGCAATCGACGCTCGCCTTTTCCGATTTCGTGACGGACGTCAATCGCGGCCAGGTCACCGACGTCACGATCCAGGGCGACAATATCAACGGTCATTTCACTGACGGACGCGCCTTCACGACCTATGCGCCCAAGGACCCGGGACTGGTCGGCCGCCTGATCGACAAGGGCGTACGCATCACCGCCGCGCCGCTCGACGAGAACGTGCCCTCGCTATTCGGCATCCTGGTATCGTGGTTCCCGATGCTGCTGCTGATCGGCGTCTGGATCTTTTTCATGCGCCAGATGCAGGGCGGCGGCGGCCGTGCGATGGGTTTCGGCAAGAGCCGGGCGCGGCTGCTGACCGAGAAGGTCGGCCGCATCACCTTCGAGGACGTCGCCGGCATCGACGAAGCCAAGCAGGAGCTCGAAGAGATCGTCGAGTACCTGAAGGACCCGCAGAAATTCCAACGGCTCGGCGGCAAGATTCCCAAGGGTGTCTTGTTGGTTGGGCCGCCCGGCACCGGCAAGACGCTGCTCGCGCGCGCGATCGCCGGCGAGGCGAATGTCCCCTTCTTCACGATTTCAGGCTCGGATTTTGTCGAGATGTTCGTCGGCGTCGGCGCCAGCCGGGTGCGCGACATGTTCGAGCAGGGCAAGAAGAACGCGCCCTGCATCATCTTCATCGACGAGATCGACGCGGTTGGCCGGCACCGCGGCGCCGGGCTCGGCGGTGGCAATGACGAGCGCGAGCAGACGCTGAACCAGCTGCTCGTCGAGATGGACGGGTTCGAGGCGAATGAGGGCGTCATCCTGATCGCCGCGACCAACCGTCCGGACGTGCTCGATCCGGCCTTGCTGCGGCCGGGCCGCTTCGACCGCCAGGTCGTCGTGCCGAACCCCGACGTCGCCGGCCGCGAGAAGATCCTCAAGGTCCACATGCGCAAGGTGCCGCTCGCCTCGGATGTCGACCCGAAGATCATCGCCCGCGGCACCCCGGGCTTCTCCGGCGCCGATCTTGCCAATCTCGTCAACGAGGCGGCGTTGATGGCGGCACGGCGCGGCAAGCGCTCGGTCGCGATGACCGAGTTCGAGCAGGCCAAGGACAAGGTCATGATGGGCGCCGAGCGGCGCTCGATGGTCATGACCGAGGACGAGAAGCGGCTGACCGCCTATCACGAGGCCGGGCACGCGCTGTGCATGCTTTATGCCGAGGCGCACGAGCCGCTGCACAAGGTGACGATCATCCCGCGCGGCCGCGCCCTTGGTGTCACGATGTTCCTGCCGGAGCGCGATAAGTACAGCCAGTCGAAGCTGGAGATAAAGGCGATGATGGCCAGCCTGTTCGGCGGCCGCGTCGCCGAGGAGCTGATCTTCGGCGAGGACAAGGTCACGACCGGTGCATCGGACGACATCCGCCGCGCCACTGGCATCGCTCGCCGCATGGTCACGGAATTCGGCTTCAGCGAGAAGCTCGGGCCGTTGCGCTATGCCGACAACGAGGAGGAGGTGTTCCTCGGCCATTCGGTGACCCAGCGCAAGAACGTCTCCGACGCGACTGCCAAGCTCATCGACGAGGAAATTCGCCGCATCATCGATGAGGGCGAGCGCACCGCCCGCGAGATCCTGACCGGCCATCTCGATGAATTGCACGCGCTGGCGAAGGGCCTTTTGGAATACGAGACCATGTCGGCCGATGAGATACGCCGCGTCATCAAGGGCGAGCGTATCGTCCGCGACGTGTCGACCCCGGCGCCCTCGGACGAGCCGCGTCCCGGCCGGCGCAGCTCGGTGCCGCCCTCCGGCCGCCCGACCGGTCTCGAACCGGAGCCCCAGCCCGGCGGATAGCTACACAACCGAAGCGCGAGCCCACCTGATATTGACCTGAAATATCAGGGTGGCGTGCTCCGACGCGCTAAACCTTAAGTTGTCCTCGCCGAGACCCCCGGGCAAAACCCTGGTCTTGCTGACGATTTGGCGGTTCTTCTCTGCTAGGATGCCCGCCGCCTCCGGGCGTTTACTCGGGTGGCGATGCGGTAAGGGGTAGGACGGGGGAGATGGCGCGTAAACTGTTCGGGACGGATGGGATCCGCGGCGCCGCCAACAGCGAGCCGATGACGCCGGAGACGGCGCTGAAGGTCGCGATGGCGGTCGGCGAGTCGCTGCACAACGGCACGCACAAGCATCTCGTCGTGATCGGCAAGGACACGCGGCTGTCGGGCTATATGCTCGAACCGGCCTTGACCGCCGGCTTTATCACGATGGGCATGGATGTCGTGCTGGTCGGTCCGCTGCCGACCCCGGCCATCGCGATGTTGACGCGCAGTCTGCGCGCCGATATCGGCGTCGTCATCTCGGCCTCGCACAACCCCTTCGCCGATAACGGCATCAAATTGTTCGGGCCCGACGGCTACAAGCTGTCCGACGACTTCGAGGCCAAGATCGAGGCGGGCTTGAGCAAAGGACCGGTGCGCCGAGCCGCTCCGTCCGAACTCGGCCGCGCCAAGCGGCTCGACGATGCCGGCGGTCGCTATATCGAATTCGTCAAACAGAGCTTCCCGAAAGGCTTGCGCCTCGACGGGCTGCGCGTTGTCGTCGATTGCGCGCATGGCGCCGCCTACAAGGTCGCGCCGACCGTGTTCTGGGAATTAGGGGCCGAGGTGTTCCCGATCGCGGTCGCGCCCGACGGCTTCAACATCAACCGCGAATGCGGCGCGCTGGCACCCGAGCATATGCGCCAGGAGGTACTGGCGCGGCGCGCCGATATCGGCATCGCGCTCGACGGCGACGCCGACCGGCTGATCGTCGCCGACGAGCGCGGCGTGATCCTCGACGGCGATCAGCTGATGGCGCTGATTGCGACCAATCTGGCGAACAGCAAACGCCTGCAGGGCGGCGCGCTCGTTGCCACCGTCATGTCGAACCTCGGCCTTGAACGGTGTCTCGCCGGGCAGGGGATCGGGTTGCACCGCACCGCAGTCGGCGACCGCTATGTGGTCGAAAAGATGCGCAGCCTCGGCTGCAATCTCGGCGGCGAGCAATCCGGGCACATCATCCTGAGCGACTATGCGACGACCGGCGATGGGTTGATCGCGGCGCTGCAGGTGCTCGCCGCGATCGTTGAGACCAGCAAGCATGCCAGCGAGGTGTGCCGCGTCTTCGAGCCGGTGCCGCAGCTGTTGCGCAATGTCCGCTTCGGTAACGGCAGGCCGCTGGAAACCGCGCGCGTCAAAAAGGCGATCGCCGCAGCCGAGGCACGGCTCGGCAAGGACGGCCGGCTGGTGATCCGAAATTCGGGGACCGAGCCGGTGATCCGGGTCATGGCGCAGGGCGAGGACGAGGCATTGCTGAAGGGCCTCGTCGATGACATCTGCGGCGTGATCCTGGCCGCCGCGCAAAGCACCGAAGAGGTTGGATCGCCGGTGCGGGCGGCCGAGTGATGCCCAGGCGGTAGTAATGCGGCGGCAGTGATGCAAGGACGGGTGCTGATCATCGCCGGCTCGGATTCGGGCGGCGGCGCCGGGATCCAGGCCGACATCAAAACCGTGACGATGCTCGGCGGTTTCGCAATGACCGCTGTCACTGCATTGACTGCGCAAAACACCGACGGGGTGTTCGGGGTCCTGCCGATCCCACCCGATTTTATCCGGCAACAGATCGAGGTGGTGCTCGACGATCTCGGCGCCGACGCGCTGAAGACCGGCATGCTGCACGATGCTGCGGTCATCGAGACAGTGGCGGCGATCATCGCCGAGCGCGCCGCCGGGGTGCCGCTCGTGGTCGACCCGGTCATGGTCGCCAAGGGCGGCGCGCCGCTGATCGAAGGGGGCGCGGTCGGCGCCCTGAAGCGCCTCTTGGTGCCAAAGGCTGCGGTCTTGACCCCCAATTTGCCTGAAGCCGAAATCCTTGCCGGTCATTCCATTCCCGATCTCGTGGCAATTCGCGAGACCGCGAGGGAGTTGCTGGGTTTGGGATGTCGCGCGGTACTGCTTAAAGGCGGACATCTGCCGGGCAACACGGTCCACGACGTGCTCGCCACCGCTTCCGGAATACGTGTCTGGGACAGCCCGCGCATCGACAGCCGCCATACCCACGGCACCGGCTGCACGCTTGCCTCGGCGATCGCCGCCGGCCTCGCGCAGGGCTTGGCGATCGAGCCCGCCGTCGAACGCGCCCGCGCCTATGTGCAGCGCGCAATCGCCTCCGCGCCCGGTTTCGGCCACGGCCACGGCCCGCTCGACCACGCGCACCCGCTGCGGCCCGATAATCGAGTCCAGGGCGAATAACCAAAAAACGAGGAGCTGAACCGATGCAGCTCGAGTTTGTGACGATCGACGTTTTCACCGACCGCCGCTTCGGGGGAAACCCGGTCGCCGTCGTTTTAAACGGCGACGGACTGACGGCGACGCAAATGCAGTCGATCGCCGGCGAGTTCAACCTGTCGGAAACGACGTTTGTCCTGCCCCCGAAGGATGCGTCACATACCGCAGAGGTGCGGATTTTCACACCCAAGGCCGAGCTGCCGTTTGCCGGTCACCCGAATGTCGGCACCGCGTTCGCGCTGGCAACCCGCGGCAACGGCCATGGCCGCCCGGTCGGCGATCCCTTGGTTTTCGAGGAGAAAGCCGGCCTCGTTCCGCTTGATCTGCTGCGGGACGGACCCTCGATCATCGGGGCTCGGCTTACCGCGCCCCAACCGCTGTCGCGGGGCAGCGATATCGCCGCCGACGTCGTCGCGGCGGCGTGCTCGATCGGCGCTGATGATATCGAAACCCGACACCACGCCCCGTGCGTCGCGTCCTGTGGGACGGCCTTTGTGTTCGCCGAGTTGAAGAGCCAAGAGGCGCTTGCAGCGGCGCAGCCGCGTCCCGAGATTTTCGCCCGGCATTTCCCGGTGGATGGCGCGACCGGCATCCATCTTTATGTGACTGACGGCTCGGACCGCATCGATATCGCGGCGCGGATGTTCGCGCCGCTGCATGGCGTGCCGGAGGACCCTGCGACCGGCAGCGCCAATGTCGCGCTTGTCGGCCTTCTGGCGAGTTTACGACCCGAGCGCGATATTTCGCTGCGTCTGCGAATCGCGCAAGGAATCGAGATGGGGCGCCCCAGCCTGCTCGAGGCCTCCGCCGAGAAGCGCGACGGCAAGGTGGTGCAGACGCGCATCGGCGGCCGGTGCGTCGCCGTCATGGCCGGAAAAATCGAGATCTGAAACTTGCCCTACGGTTGAAACCGCGAAACAATCCCGCCCGAACGGGGAGTTGTTTCAAATGATGCGCATCGCTGTTTTTCTCGCCTTTCTGTTGCTGTCTGCATCATCGGCGCTGGCGCAGGCGAGAGATACGATCCAGAAGCTGAACGCCGAGTGGGCCACCGCCTTCAACAAAGGCGATGCGGCCCATCTGGCGGAGATGTATGCCCCGGACGCTTACGTGCTGCCGGCCGGCGCCGAGATGGCGAAAGGACGCAAGGGGATCGAGGCGTTCTGGCGTGGCGCCGCAAAACAGTTCGGCGATGCCAAGCTGACGACCGTCGATGTGCAGTCGCTCGGGCCCGGCGCCGCACGCGAGATCGGCACCTTCAGCTTCAAGACAAAGGCGCAGCCGCCGGAGCAAGTGACAGGCAAATACCTTGTCGTCTGGCGCAAGATGGGCGGGCAGTGGCAGCTCGCCGCCGACATCTGGAACATGAATAAGTAGAGAAGCTAAAGTTAACCATTTCTTTCAATGAGTTAGCCTTTACATCTTCCAAACCCCCTGCCTACATGGAAGCAGGCGGGAAGTTTGGAAGCAGTATCATGCCCAGCGTCGTTCTGACGGAAGCCATCATCCGAGAAGCGAACCCCCCCACGATCCTATGGGATATCGAAGTCTCTGGGTTGGGTTGCCGCCTGCATCCGACAGGCCGGAAGGTCTTCGTCCTGCAATATCGCCTGCCTGATGGTCAGCAGCGACGGATGGGGCTTGGACCTGTCGGCCTGCCCTTCAACGTCGATACAGCAAGGCACCATGCACGCGGGCTGCTGCTTCAGGTCATGCAAGGCGTTGACGTTGCGGAGGCTCGGAAGGGTGCATATACGCCGAAGCGAGCAAGCGGCAGAACAATCGAAGTCGCGTGGGCCGAGTTTGTGGCGCGGTACCTTGAAGCGAAGAAACTGTCCGCCAGTTACGTCACCGTCAGCAAAATCCAGTTTCGCAAGTACGTCCTTCCACATTGGGAAGGAAAGGACATCAGGCACATAACCCGCAGGGACGTGATCGCTCTGCTAGACGGCATCATGGATGAGGGCAAGGGGATCACCGCCAATCGGGTCCTTGGCATCGTTCGCAAGCTATTCAACTGGTGCATCCAACGCACTTACTTGGACGCCAACCCCGCTCATCTCGTTGATAAGCCCGCCCCCGAAGACCCGCGAGAGCGCATTCTAGATGATCGTGAACTGGCACTTCTGTGGCGGGCATCGGGTGAACTTCGCTACCCTTGGGGACCTTTCTACCGCCTGTTGATGCTGATGCCCAATCGCCGGACGGAGATTGGTGAGATGCGCTGGCAGGACGTGAACCTTGCTGCTGCCACATGGACCCTGAGTGCCAGTCAGACGAAGAACAAGAGCGCGCACGTCGTACCCCTATCGGACCAAGCGGTAGACGTGTTGGCATCGGTTCCGCGCGAAGGGGAATGGGTGTTCACCACAACAGGACGGGGACCGATCACTAACTACTATGACGGGAAACGTCGCTTTGATGCCCAGGTCGCTCGGGTTTCGGACGGGGAGCTTATCTCCTTTGTGAACCACGATCTGAGACGGACTTGCGCAACCTTTCTCGGGGACAATGACATTGCGCCCCACGTCATCGAAGGTGTGTTGAACCACAAGCCGCAGGGGGTGACGCGACGGGTGTACAACCGCTCTCAGTATCTCCCAGCACGTCGAGAGGCTTTAGCCTTGTGGGCGCAACACCTCCTTGGGTTGGTGGAAAGGTATCACCCAGTACCAACACCCGCAGTTAGGCGAAGCCGGAAAAGGTAGGCTCGCGCCCCCACATTGTCGGCGGGACAGTCCCGCATCTGCAAACTGGCAAAAGAAGGCCCGCGCCCGCAAACTGGCTGCAAACCAAGGCAAACAAGAAGGGTCAGGAGGACTGACCTATCGTAGAAACAGATGCAAACCCCAACACACACGCACCTACCTTTTCGGCGGCCTTGGCCCGATCAGCCACAGAAGGACGAGGACCACAGCGACCGCGAGCAGGACGGCAATGGTGATGGCGTCCATTTGTTGACGCGAACGCTTACGACCGGGCATTGAGCCAAAGGGATAAGGGTGGCCCAACCACCTCGGAGGGATGGACTTCCTTTCGGGCGAGGAAGGTCCATCAGATCGGAGGCGAAACCTCTCTGTCCACCAGGGTCCCGCTTGGGGGGATGACCGATCCGTCAACAAGGTGGTTGGTGAGGAGAACCGTAGCCATCTTGTGACGAAAATCTCTCAACTTTATCGTTAATCACCTGAGAAGATGATTACTTGAGAGACGATCCATGACCGGCAGAACCCGACTACCAGGAGGGGAACCCCGCAAGGCCAGCCAGAAACGAACCCGACGAGCAGGCGCACCGGCAATCAGCATGGCTCCACAATGGCGTTTGGGGGATCGCGTCAGTTGGGGCGGGCGGGTTGGCTCCTTCATACGCGCCCTCAGTGATAGCATCCACGCCGAGATTAGGATTGAGCAGCGCGTCTATCGGGTGGGTCGCTGATCTCAGGCCCGGTTGATTTCATCCTGCTTTGTGGCAATCGCCTAAAAAGAGCGACAATAGGACCTCCTGCTCCCCGCAGTTAATGTTAACATAATGTTACCGGCGGTTCCGCGCGGCATAGCGCAGCCCTCCGTCAAGTAGAGCAGATGGTGAATGCATGGCCTGGGGCGACTGGGAAAGTGACCCGATAACAGACCGGGCGGCGGAAGCGGTTCTGGAGGCGTATGAAGCCGCCAAACAGGCACACTTACCCCTTTCAGTTTGTTTCCGCATGGGTGTCGCGGCCTGGTGCCGGGTCCACCCGGAGCAAAGCGAGGATTACGCTGCTCAACAGGCGGTAACGGTAATCCTTGAGGCTAAGGCCAGCTTGCAGACCCTGACCTGACCGACATCAGCACGTCGCATTCCCGGCAGCGATGCCGACGCGTGTTGACGCCAATCGTGGAGAATGGCGGAAGACGAGCCAGGGGGAGTGCCTGAAACCCTGGCCCGCCCGTTCCGCAGCAGACGTGGGTTGTGCCCGAACCTCGCCTGCCAGGGCAGGTCTAACAAATGCGGCGTGAAGGTAAGGTTAACATCGAGCTTTCAGCGCGTTAGGCATTCCTGGCGATTGCAGCCAGCGGTAACATTGTAGTAACATTCCTCGGACAGTCTGTTCACTAAAGTTCAGAGGAGCCTCCAGGTGACGCGCGATGTGCAGTTCGTGATGTCCATCGGGCTGGTCGTCTTAGCCGCCGTAATGGGGATCGCGCTCTTGGTGCTCTTCCGCTTGCCTTTATCGCCGTAGCCATCTGCCCACTACGAGGACGATCACGATGAAGATCACCGCGACGGCGGCGGTGGCCCATTCGATGGCGTCCCATTCGAGCATCTTTGTAGTATGGTCGAACGTAAGGGCTGATCTACCCTTACGATGGTTGAGGGTAGAGGGGCTTGCTTGCCCCGGCACTCGCGCTTAACGTCTCGTCTGCGGACCTACCAACCGCTGGCCGCACTCCCTGTCGCGGCCACCGATGCCAGCCTTGTAGGCCAGGGCAGGCACCAGAGGGAGCGCCTTGGGGCAACTGGGCGCTCCCTTCGCTTTTGTGGATGCAAAACGAGGTTATAGGCGTCGTTTCACAGGGTGCTGGCGACGGTGGAAAACGTACCAGTGAGGTTGCCGCCTACTGTGACAAATACCGCAACTGCGGCCACCGAGATAAGCGCGGCAATCAGTGCATATTCTATTGCCGTCGCGCCGGTGGGGTTCCTGAGAAGCTTCGCAAATATGGCAAACATAGCGGTGCCTTTCCGCATAACCACTCACCCGCCCACGGTGTCTCCCTATTTCCTGCGAAACCCTTAAAAGCTGCGTCGGACCTTCGCCGCGATGTTAGTCGTGGCGGGCAAGCCTAACAGGGAGGGTCCTTCCTGAGTGGGACGCTCCCTTCGCTTTTGCGCCGACCTACGACCAGACCGCACCTTCGCATCCATCGCGCGCTGATGTTCATGAATGGCGTGTACGACCTGCGCCCAAAAGTCCCGGCCAAATAGGTCCACTTGGTCAATACTCTGGTTCAGCCTCTCAAGCGCAATATGGGCCGCTTTGGTGCCATGCTGCTCGATCAGGTCGCGGGCTGCGTCGTCTACGTTTGCGGACATTCGGTATCGCCCCACCGAGCCTCGCGGTTTATGAGAACCCTAAAGAAAGTCGCCGTTTGTGGCATTTGTTAAAGATCAATTTTTATGGAAATGCTTGCCATCCTATGAAAAGCTCAATGTTCCCGCCTCTCGCGGCCCGCCTGCCGCCGCTTCGCCCCCGAAGAACTTTGGTCGATGGCATCCGATCCATCCAACCCTTCTGTGCAGAAGACGGTGCTGGTGGTCGAGGACAACGATCTGAACCTAAAACTTCTGCACGATCTGCTCGAATTTCACGGCTATACAGTCTTCACAACACGCCTTGGAGAGGCAGCACTTGAACTCGCCCGACAGCACAAACCAGACGTGATCCTAATGGACATTCAGCTACCCGATATTTCAGGCATGGAGGCAACTCGTCGCATCAAGGCTGACGAGGAGACGCGCACAATTCCGATAATCGCTGTGACCGCGTTCGCAATGCCCGGCGACGAAGCGAACATCCTCAGCGCCGGATGCGATGCCTACCTTTCAAAGCCCTTTAATGTATCGGAATTTATCAAGCTGGTTGAGCACTGGACAAACGAAAATCGGTCCTAAGCATACCGTCGCCTGCTTCACCGGCGCGATCAACGCGGCTCTGTCGGCATCGCCGAGTTCCGCAATCGACATCAACACCGTAAGCGCCGGGTACTCGCTTCTAGCTCGCTTGCCAACTGCTCAAAGTGTCGGGCCATATTGAGCAGACAGTCACGCGCTAAAGGCACTGCTTCGTCCACAGCGCATTTCCGGTACTGAGCCGCCTGCTTGCGGTAGCGCGGTATGCGTTCCACGTCACCCCTGGCGGTGCCGCTCGTACACCACGCCTTCTCTGCGGTGAGACTGTTAGGCAGGCTCAATGTGCGCGACCCTGTGACAACCGGCGAGGCCCTGGCCTTCTTGGCATCGGGCCATCGCTGATGACGTAGTAACGCCACGCAGCCACCAACTCAGGGTCAAAGAATGGGATGGCTCGATATCTCTTGTTGATGATCGCATCGAATACGTCATCGGCTTTGCCATCGAGAACGATGGGCGGGCTGGCATCAGGCTCGACGTAAATCTCGTCGAACTCGGTCTTTCCACGGTGAAGGAGCGCGGCCAATTCGTGGGCGGGTAGTGGATATTCGACCTTCTGTTTGAACCGATGTCGTGCCCGCATGTAGCGAAACAGGATATCTGCGACTTTCGCTGTTTTGTCGGTATCGACGTTGCCCATCAGGTCCCCCCATCGCGCGTGGCGGGGAGCGTGGGCGTTGGAGATTAAGGCCGAGTTTACGTCCATCCTACATCGCCACGTCCCGGCTCTCGGTCCCGGCCTTTGCCTACGGGGCTAGCGTGTGGTCCTAAATGTTAAATCGCTAACCCCGTTTAATGCAGCGTCCGTAATTGGGTCCTATGCTGCTACCCGGCGCTCTCGCGGTTTGGGCTCCTCGCTTGCTACACCGGCCCCCGCTGCCTCGCGCGGTGTGTCCGCAGAGCGCCGCTACGGCCGTAACCCGTCAAACTGGTCCGGGTTGAGGTGCGAGTACCGCACCGTGTTCTCTAACCGCTTGTGGCCCATGAATGCGGCTCTCGCCTGTAGGTCCGCACGCCCAACCATATCGAACCCGCACGCATGCCGCAGCATGTGAGGATGTGGTTTCAATGCCGCCAGTTCAGGCGGCAGCCCTAGGCGAGCCAGCATCTTCCGAAAGCCCGCCGCAGTCAGCCCGAACACCCGATCCGCAGGCCGCAGACCCTTCTGGCGCAAGGGCCCAAGGAACCGCTTGTCCTGCTCTGTGAGGGGGTGTTCGCCACTCTGGCTACCCTTGAGCCTGCGAACCATCAAACGCCGCTCCTCCCACTGCACATCGGACCATCGCAAGTCGCAGAGTTCCGACACTCGCAGACCGTGGTTGAACGCGAGCCAGATGGCAGCAGCATCGCGGGCACCGTGCCGGTTCTGACGTGCCGCCTTGCACAGCATCAGCACCTCGTCGCGGCTCAGATGTTCTCGCGGCCTTCGCTCTTCGTTGGTGACGCGCATTGGTCGCTTTGTCCCATTCTCAGCACTTGGCGTGGTGTCAGTCACCAACCGCAAGGCCGCAGTTTTGCTCATGTCGATCTCCCGATGTGTCCCATAACCAAGTAAAAATGGGACACAACGAGCTTTGTTCAACAGTTCCGAGCAAGCATTCGTGGTTAAGAGGCAGGTATTCATGCCCTGATTTTCTGAGTGCCTTCGTTAATCTCTCAGTGGCCCGAAGGCGCGAAGAGACTGGGGGTGAGGTATGGGGTAGGTCGAGATTTGGCCCTGGCGTGCGCCAGCCGCATCTGTATTAGGAAGAGCGAAGGCCAGAAATAAATGTAGGGAACAGATCACAGCCTTTTCTTGATCCCATTGCACTTTTTCTGTTGGCGATTCGGGCGTTCTGGCTACAATAGAATGCTTCAAAGGTAGCAAACAAATGGGATACCTCTACACAGACATACCGCAGTACCTCAGCTACTCGCTCGCCGCAGCGTTGGCCGGGTTGAGCCGAAAGACCTTTAAAGCCCGCTTCATCAAGACCGGGCGGGTGAAGCCTTCGTGCGAGCACCTCTGGCGGACGCCGGGGACTGGCCGCGCCTTCATCTACCTCTGGCAGTTGCAAAAGGCGCTGGGCCGAACCTTCACGCTTGAGGACGTGCAAGAGGCGGACCACAAGCTCGAAAAGGCGCGGGAGAGAGCACGGCGGTATCGAAGGGAACACGCCTGATGTGGTTTGGAAAAAGGAGAAAGGATATGGAAGCGGCTAGTCCGCAAATCGGAAATGTCGAACGGGTACAGGCGAAGATCGCCGCCTGTGAGCAGGAGATCACGCAAGCGGAAACCAAGCTCAGACAGGCCAGTCTAGCTGCCGTCCTTGGTGACGGTACCGAAGGTGAAGAAGCCTCTCGACAGCTACAGGCGCTGAGAGATCGCAGGGCCTTGCTCGCTATGGCGCTAGGTGAAGCCGAACGGCTCGCGGCTGAGAAAGAGAATGCAGAACAGTATCGGGCATTCCAAGCGGCTCGCAGGTCCCTTGCGCAAAAGTGCGGTGCAATCCTTCGAGATGCCGCTGAAGTGGCGCGAGCAACCGAGACGCTGAACAAGGCGAAGGCCCGCATGGTCGAAACTGGCGAGGGTATTATTGCATTGCTGCCGTCTCGGCTGCGAACCGATCAGCGGCCATGGGACCGTTTGCTTTCGAGGGTAGTGCTGACGGACCTCTGCAAGCTGGACGCTTACCGTCTGGGAGATCGACAGGAAGGCAAGCCAGCAACGCGGCTCGCCTCCTTTATGCAAATCGAGGACCCGAAGACGGGAGCCATCTTGCCAATGGTGGACCGACTGGCTGAATGGAGCGCGAACCTCAAGGCTGCTTTTGAAGCTTGTGGCCCGCAGGTAGGTGCAGTGCAGCCCGTATCCGCGACTACAGGGACGCTGGCGGGTGGTGAGGCGGGTTTGTTGGTTCCTTCCCCGGCTTCATCGCCTGCTGACGTTCTCAAGCCTGCAAGCATGCAAGGAGCGAGCGAAAGCGAGAAGGATGCCGCGAGCCTGCAAGAGGACATCGGGCATGCCATCGCTGCGGCGATCATGGAGGGCCTGATCCCCGGTCCCGCAGGGCAAGCAAGCGAGAACAAGGAAGAGGAGGAAGATACGCCGCAGTTGTGCGCTATCGCGCAAGAAAAGGAAGTGACCAATGAGTGAAGAACTGTTCAAGGATGCACCGCAACCCACTGGTCCGCGCATAAGTGAAAGCGGACTGAGCTATTACAAGTCGCTGCTAGAGAACACCCGCTGGGTTGAAGAGAACCCTTCGCAGGCCGCGATGCTGAAGTCGAGTGTAGAAAGCGCCATCGCCCTGACAGGCCAAAATCTCGAGCCTCCCGCCGACAATCGTACACTTGCACAGCAGGCTCATGACCGCCTGTTCGGTGTGAGCTTCACCCCGCAGGGCACTCCGAAGCTACCCAGCACCCTTGCGAACCTGATCGAACGTGACGCTGCCACCCCGTCCGACGCGAAGTCGGTCGCCGCTCAGTTGAAGGGCCTTGGGCGCGATCCTGAGAAGGCACTTGGGGAAGCGCAGGCTCTGTTGGAAAAGATCGGGTCTCAGGTGAAGGCGACGGCCCTCAGTGCCGCTTCTGTTTTGCAGCTTGGCGTCTATGCCGAGCACCTCAAGAAGCATGCCGCCAAACGGCCACAGTAGGGAGGAATGCAAATGTCCGAGTATAGCGAGCAAAGGAAAGAAGCCGTCACGAAACTGGAAGCCAAGCAGGCCGCAATCCATGCCGAGTTTCGCAAGGCTTGTGAGGATGACGACCGGGCCTACGACCGCCTGTTCGATGATCTGCGCGACCGCTTCACCGAAGACATGCGCCGTCTGCGTTCACAGCCCCGTCCCGATCATTCGGAAGCGGCGACCAAGCGCGATGCGTTGCTGGCGCGGGCTGAGAAGGATTTTGAAGCTGAGGTACGCGCGCTGTACCTGCAATACGGGTTGACTGGCGACAGCCGTTATTCGTGAGGAGGTGAAGAACATGCAGGACGAACATTGGGCACAGGACTTCAACGAGGAAGTGACCACGGCGAAGGGCAGACATCAACAGGCCCTGCGACAGGCGCATGACCGCCACCTTGACGCCTGCGCTGCCCTTCGTGAGAAACAGGCCGCAGAGCCGCGTAAAGGGGACTGGGACACTCAGTACCATCGTCAGATGCGCGAGTTGAAGGCCCTGGACGATGCCTTGGACGCGGAGGTGCGGAAGGCAGACGCCGCCTTCCACGAAGAGGTGGCGCGCATCGGGCAGGAGCATGGCATCAGCGTAGGGTAGAAGGCATGCTCCGAGCGCGGTCCCGTTGGCTGCCTTGGGGGAAAACCATTGGGAGGACGTTGGTCCCGGGGGAAAGGGGACCATATCTGCTATGCGCGCTCGGAGCTTAAAACAGCATACAAGGTGTTCGGCTCGACATTATTGAGCCAGATCAACTACTTTGGATAATGTGGGTGATGCTGTAGTTTTGATCACGATCAAGTTATTCGGATCAAAAAGGGCCGTATCGTCGGTAGGTTACGCATATAACCTATATTAAGTTGATTAATATAGGTTAAGGTGGTGGCCCTCATCGGAGGATGCCCCCCATGCGGTCTCCCGAACATCTGCGAGCCGAGGTACGCCGGCTCCATTTGACGATGCGAAACACGGCAGACCCAGAGCAGCGGCGGACGCTTGCCGAAGAAGCGTTCTACCTTGCGCAGCAAGCCGAAGCCATCGCCAGCTTTCCGAATGACATCGAAGGGTTGCGTGTAAGGATAGCGCACTACGGCGATCGGCTTGCAACTAGCGATGACCCCCGTAAGCAGCGGGTCCTCGCCGAACTGCTACAGGAGGCTGAGGACAAACTTGAGCAGATCAGCGGTCCGGCGAGGCTACGAAGCCAGCATCGGGTTGCGTGAGAAACTGACTTCGCCCGCTGAGGTGTTTCGTTAGGCCCTCTGCTTCGCCGTGAAGCTGTTCGGCTACGTGCAGCAGTTCTCTGGCGATTTCGGGGGTATCCTCTGCAAGCTTGCGTACTTCTCCTGCGGTCATGCGGAGGAACGTGACCGTGTAGCCCACCCGTTGGTGCAGGTCTCTCATGAGAGCCCTTTTATGGTTCTGATACGCTAATTTTGGAATATTGATCCCTTTTTGACCATCCGCATAGAGCCAAATCAAATCCGAGGATGGCTCCACGACCCGCATCAACAACCCGGCGCGGCTCAGATACCGCGATCTAACTCCGTGAGGATTTGTTCTGAGGCTTCGATCAGGTTGGCGTCCGGGTGCTGCTTGCAATAGAACCCGAGCCTTCCGCCATATGCGTCCGGCGCTTGATAGGGGATGACGCCAGTCTTGCCTGCGTGATAGCCGCGCAACCAACTAATGAGCGCGGCCATGTTGGCCTGTCCCGACGCGAGGAATTCGCGGCAGGTGATTGTCGCGTTGTTCACTTCCTTGCTGTGAGCGGTTGGCGCGCCAACGCCGAGTGCAGCAACGAGCAGGACGCAGGTGTAAAGGGGCATCAACAACCCGGTGCGGTCAAAAGGGGCGGCTCTTACAGGTTCGCGCTGTCTTGATGGCAGTCATGGGCAACGCCATTTTTCCGTAAAGGCGAAGGTCGCCCAAACTTTGTGCCTTGCCCAGTTTTCCGGATGTTGCTGCGCCCAGTTCACAAAAACCTGTATGTAGGCGTCTAAGGGTAGGTCCTTTGGCGTATTGCAAATCCCAAATCCTTTGAACTCTTCGGTACTATGTTCCGCCAGAGAGAACCCAATCATACCCATCATATCTCGTAGTGCTGCTATGTAGGCAGCGCAGCCAATGGAATGTGCAAGCTCTTCTGCGGTTTGCGGTTGCCGTACCTGACAGTCGTCATATAGGTCATGCACACTGTTTCGCGCGCCATATTCAGCCGCATAGGTAGTGCTGATGGCACCAACGAGAACAACAGCTGCAAACGCAGACCCAACTGCGTTACCGTTGCGATGGCGGAAGATCATACCGCGAAATCTCATTCCAAGGCTCGCGGTATGCGCCCAGCGCCTTTGCACAATCGGCACAAATCTGGCCCGAGGCTAAGGTTCCGCTCACCGGGAGCCGTTGGATTGTCGGGAAGGCGCTTTGGACCCGTCTGATACGGGTCGATTTGCCTACCCTGGCAACGAGGACAAATCGGATCGTCAACGGTAATCATGGAACTCCCCCCACAAGGACATGGAGGCCCTATCTCACAGATAACGGCTGTACTCAACCCACACCTTGAGCACCTTTCAAGAGGCACTTCTGAGATGCGGATAAACCGCCTAAGAGGCCGCAGGACGCTCGTTGAGAGGCAGGGCGCTGCTGTCATGCCCCGCTTTCTCTTGGACTTCACGAAGCTGTTGCCGGACGGCTTGGAAATACTCGCGCCCGACCCTCCCCATTGCCGCGCTCGCCAGCATGACAGGGAACCTAAGCTGCCCGTTTTCTACCTGCACCGAAACCTCCGTCTCAACGTGTCTCAGTCTTTCGATCCATCTTCCCTAGCAGCGCATCTCAACATCTCGTCTTTTGTCTCTCTCTAAGAGACAAAGACGTTGAGCGTGAGCTTCAATCGTGCACCTCCCTAGGCACCTCAAATGTATAGGGTTGCCTCGGCTTTGCTGGGTGCTCCAATGCCACCCCATGCAGTAGCCCGAAGATGGCACCCGGCCTGCCAGAACCCTTTCGCCCCTTCTGCCAGACCAAGCGGGGCAGACGGTTCCGCCGCCAATCGTCCCTTCGATCCTTGAACTGCTGTTCGCCCTCGCCATGCTCCTTCACGACGAGCATGGCCAGCAAATCCGCTTGGCTCACGACCGTCCCCGGGGGACCAAAGCCCTTCAGCACTTGGTACACCCTTTCCGCTTCCTGATCGCGTTTGCTCTCAAGCTTCACCGCCAGTCGTGCGTCATCCCTCGGGAGCGGGTAGACGGCTACGGTCGTGCCTCCTGCCTGTGTCGGCAACCGCACTTTCCGCACCCCGAACCTGACCTTCCGACCCTTCTCACCACCCCGAGCCTTGGTCACTTCAACATCAAGCAACCCTTCCTTGTCGTGGTATGTGAGTTTGAGCGTCTGATCGGTGTCGTTCATGAAATACTGGCTTCCCGTCGCGCCCTTCTCCTTATCCTTCCCAAGATGGTGCACAACGAACACGTCGCTGACATAGGGACCAGCTTCTTGTTTCTGGCAGAACTGCCGTAGCGATTGCCCGATGCCCGTTCCAACCGCAATGTCGCTCAGGTTCTCGCCTGCCGCGCTCGCACCCAATGTATCAATGTAAACGAGATTGGGTTCCCAGTCCGCCTGCTCCTCCTTCAGCGTCGTCAGGTCCAGTTTGCTCAGTAGCTTCGGGGCCACTGCAATGAGGTGGAAGTGATCGTTGATCCACTCCTCTGTTATTGGATCGTCAGGGTGCGCATTGTTCCAATCTACAACAGCGCCCAGCAACGTCTTGGGACCGAGGAACCCCACTCCTTCAGCAGCGATGTAGAGCACCCTTGCATCCTGGGTCTTGGCAATCTCGATAGCACGGCACAGAGCGAACGTGCTCTTACAGTTGCTGAAGTCAGCATAAATCATGCTGACGCTGCCGCCCGACGCTCGCAGGAACAGTTCGTCCGTGTCCCAGTAGACAGGCGGGGGCCATTTCATTGCCTCAGAAGCGAGGATGACGGGGAACTTCCGCTGATTGTCGTTTACTGCAAGCGGCTTGTCCGCTCCTTGGCTTTGCAGAGCGCATGCCGCCGCCCTCGGCTCGACAAGGCGGGACTGGGCAGCCGCAACGGGCTGCTCTTCAACAGCAGTTGATGTCATTGGGGAGAAAGCTCCGTGCCCAGCGAGCGGGCGGTCGGCCTGCCCGCAGGAAGGGACAGGTTTGGTGCAATGTGCTCGTAACCGTCACCAAGGCGAGGAACAGCCCCGATGCGGACCTGGACGGGACCCCGTTAGGTTCCGTCCCGACAGACATATAGTAACTACTCAGTCAAATACAAGAGGCGGGGCACAAGAAGAGGTTTTAAAGGCAAGTTTATCAGATGAACGGCCTGTATTCTTCCTGTTGTATATGAGAGATAACTGACGATATATTTCAAGTATCTTTAAAGTCACGAATAACAGGCCGCTTAGCCCGGAAAATCAGCGCGGTTCTACTTGCTCCTGTTTTGCAAGAACCTGCCAGATGCTTCCAGATGCTTCCAGATGCTTCCAGATGCTTCCAGATGCGGCGATGGTTGGCCTGAAAGCCAGTCCATCCCTGGAATATGGTGCTGGTCAAAAAACAAGTATCTGCCACCCTCTATATGTGGGAGAACAAAACAAGAAAATGCCCCCAATGCTGAAGGTATCTACCCTCCATATCTTGTGATCCCACCTGACAGCAGCAACCAATCGGGTGACCTGATGGAACATTTGAGGAACCGCATTGCTTCCAAATGCCGCAATCGAAGGGTTGGAAGCGCGCTAAGTAATTGATATACAACGTAGACATCTGGAACATGAACAAATAGCCACGCCCCCTGCTCCCTTGTGTCATTGCGAGGAGCGCAGCGACGAAGCAATCCCCATCCGATGGAGCGCAGCCGGAAGGAGATTGCTTCGCTTCGCTCGCAATGACAGGCGGATGTAATCCGCTCTAAATTGCCGCGCGCAAAGCGGAGGTAATCGATGGCCAAAACATATCGGGTCGCCGTCATCGCCGGCGACGGCATCGGCCGCGAAGTCGTGCCGGAGGGCATCAAGGCGTTGGAAGCAGCGGCGCGCCGTTACGGCTTTGCGCTCGACTGGCGCGAATTCGACTGGAGTTGCGAGACGTATGCGAAAACCGGACGGATGATGCCGGAGGACGGGCTCGATCAGCTACGGCCGTTCGATGCGGTGTTTCTCGGTGCGGTCGGCTATCCGGGAGTGCCGGATCATGTCTCGCTCTGGGGGTTGCTGATCCCGCTGCGCCGTCACTTTCAGCAATACATCAACCTGCGGCCGGTGCGCCTTCTCGCGGGCGTCGACTCGCCGTTGAAGGGCCGCGCGCCGGGCGACATCGATTTCTACGTCGTGCGCGAGAACAACGAGGGCGAATACTCTTCGATCGGCGGCCGCCTTTATGAAGGCACCGATTTCGAGATGGCGATGCAGCAGACGGTGTTCACGCGGCGCGGCTGCGACCGGGTCATGCGCTATGCCTTCGAGTTGGCGAAGACGCGCAAGAAGCACGTCACCTCGGCCACCAAATCGAACGGCATCATCCATACGATGCCGTATTGGGACGAGCGCTTCGCGGCTGTGGCGCGCGACTACCCGGACGTCAAGACCGACCAATACCACATCGACATCCTGACGGCGCATTTCGTGCGCCATCCTGATTGGTTCGATGTCGTGGTCGGCTCCAATCTGTTCGGCGACATCCTGTCCGATCTCGGTCCCGCCTGCGTCGGTTCGATCGGCATCGCGCCGTCAGGCAACATCAACCCCGAGCGCGAGTATCCTTCGATGTTCGAACCGGTGCACGGCTCGGCACCGGACATCGCCGGGCGCGGCATCGCCAATCCGATCGGCCAGATCTGGTCGGGCGCGATGATGCTCGATCATTTCGGCGAGACCGACGCCGCCGCGGCCGTCGAGCGGGCGATCGCCGAAGTCCTGGCCGAGGGCGGCACCCGTACGCCCGATCTCGGCGGCAATGCGGGCACGAAAGATTTGGGCGCGGCCGTAACGGCGGCGATCCGCTGAAGCGGATACGGGACCCCGGCCGAGCTAGCCGGGCGGGTTGCGCCAGCCTGTCAACACGCCAAGAAACACAGCGGTGCCGAGCCCCCATAGCGCATGGGCAACCAAAAACGTGACGATCAGGTTTGGCGCGAAACCGGCACCGACCGGCTGACCGCGCAACGGCAAGACGACGAACATCAAGACGATCGTCGGCACGATCGCGCCAAACAAGGTGGCGCCGACCCAATACCCGCCTGGGAACCGCGCCAACCACCGCTCGATCAGCACAAACAGAATTCCCCAGACACCGCCCCAGAACGACAGCGAGATCACGGCCGGTACCCCGAACGGGGCCCTGGGAGCAGTATCCCAGGCGGCAAATGGAATGTAGCCGACCGCGTGCAGCACCGAGATGCCGATCTGGTGAAAGGTTATCGTCGCGAGGAACCCCGCGACAAAACCCAGCGCGAGCCGGACGGCCGAGGCCGAGACGGTGAGCGAAGCCGATCGCGCCATGGCGTTCCCCCCTGTTGCCGCGGTCTTGGGAGCCGCGCTGCCGGTTCAACTATAACACGCTAGGCCGGCCGCACGCATACAACTGCCAAGCTGAGCGCCGGATCGGTTTTCGTGATGCGGCAGTTGGTCACACAAAGCCCAGCGCGTCAGTTGGTCACAGAAATACCGCGCTTTGGTCGCTTTATGTTCGATTTGCCCGCAAAAGCGGCAACGCCTGAGGAGTGACTATGGTCCGATCGCTCGAGCAAATGACGATGCGCAAAGTGTATCTGCGCATCCTGCCATTTGCGGCCCTCACGTACTTTTTCTGTTATCTCGACCGGATCAATGTCGGGTTCGCGGCGCTGACGATGAACAAGGACATCGGCCTCGATCCGGCCATTTATGGCATGGCCGCGGGCGCCTTCTTCTGGGGCTATGTGCTCTTCGAGGTGCCGAGCAACATCATTCTCGAAAAGGTCGGCGCGCGGCTGTGGATTGCGCGGATCATGATCACCTGGGGGCTGATTTCCGGCGCCACCGCCTTTGCCACCGGCCCCTACACCTTCATGGCGATCCGCTTCCTGCTGGGGCTCGCCGAAGCCGGACTGTTCCCCGGTTTCGTGCTTTATTTCACCTACTGGTTCCCCGACAGCTATCGCGCCCGCATCAATTCCGGCTTCACGCTCGCCTTGCCGATCGCGGTTGCGTCCGGCGCGCCGATTTCCACCGCCATCCTCGGACTCGATGGCATGTGGGGCCTCAAGGGCTGGCAGCTGATGTACCTTCTGGAGGCGATCCCGACCGTGCTGATCGGCATCGCCGTGTTCTTCTACCTGACGGACAAGGTGAGCGACGCTCGGTGGCTCAGCGCGGAGGAGCGTGGCTGGCTCGGCAACCGCATCGCCGGCGAGCAGAAGCAGATCGAGGCGCAGCATGGCGTCGGGGTGTTGCGTTCGTTTTGGGACCCCAAGGTCATGCTGCTCTCGCTCAATTACATCGGCATCGTCACCGCGAGCCTCGGCATGCTCTTGTTCCTGCCGACGATCATCAAGGAGCTCGGCATCAGCAACATGCAGGTCGGCTGGGTCACGATGATCCCCTACATCTGCGGCGCCGTCGCGATGGTGTTCTGCGGCTGGCTCTCCGACCGCATCGGCGAGCGGCGCTGGACCCTGTTCTGGACCTGTCTCCTGTCCGCAGCCGGGCTGGTCGTTGCCGGGCTGACGATCGGCACGTGGTGGTCGGTCGTCGGCATGTCGATCGCGGCAGCCGGGTTCTACGGCACCAAGGGGCCGTTCTGGTCGATGCCGACGATGTTCCTGACCGGCACCGCGGCCGCCTCGGGGATCGCCTGGATCAACTCGCTCGGCAATCTCGGAGGCTTTTTTGGTCCCAGCATGGTCGGCTGGGCGAAGACCCTGACCGGCAGCTTCGCCGGCGGCCTTTATGCGCTCGCCGTCTGCGCGCTGATGTCGGCCATGATCTCGCTGTTCTGGCTGCGCATCCCACGCGCGGTCGCCCCAGGCGAGGAGTATCCGGTACCGGCGCAGTAATCCGACAGGAGTGCCGGGTGGGCCTCACCCGCCCGGCGCGACCCGCAAGCCCGGAACCAGAAACATCGTTGCGATCAGCTTCGAGCGGTCGTCCGGGCTGTCCGTCAGCCGCCGGCGCAAGGCCCGGATCGCCGTGCCGGTGGCGCTCTCGTTCCACAGCCAATCGCCGAGTTGTTGGCTCGATGGCCGGGTCTTTGAGACAATCGCCGCCTCAAGCGCGTAAGCCTTGAGATCGTCGACCGCAAAGCGCAGGGACAGGACCGGCGACATGTCCGGCACCGGGCTGTCCGTGGGCGGCGGACCGCGCAGCCAAGCCGCGACATACTCGGCCGCCGCTGCCGGCGCGAGGCCGCTCAACCCGACCGTCGTGCGGCCGCGCGCGGCGCAGGACCGGGCATAAGGCCCCACTAGCTCCGCAACCTCGGCGACCAGCGCATCGGCAAGCGGTTCTCCGGAACCGGCCGCTTCGATCGGCGGCCGCCAGCGCGGATCCGGCGCCTCGCGCGGATCATCCTCCGCGAAATCGGCGAGCAGCACCGGTCCTGCGTTGCTTTCGAGCAGGCGCAGCGCCGCGAGGATCACCTGTTTCTGGAATGCCGGATCGCTCGGCGGGCCGAACGGGCGCCCGAGCTCGAATGGCACCCAGAGCGCGCGGGGCGGCCGGGTGCGCTCGGCTTGCGGCCGCACCAGCGCAATCGCGACGGTCGAGATGCCTTCTTCTTCGAGGTAGTGCCCCAGCGCGCTCACGGCGCGCGTGCAGAGCGGTCAGACCGGCGGCAGCAGCACAGCGTCGACGTTGTCCTGTTTCAGCCGCGCCGCTACCTCGCGCGCCCCGTTCTCCATTTCCCGCGGATCGGTCGCGCCCATGAAGGAATAATGCGTCGCCGCAACCGAGCCGATCACCTCCTCGGCGGCCAACTCGTTGAGCGGATCGAGCGGGAAGATCACGTTCCAGTCTTCCTGGAAACCGGTGCGGTCGAAATTGATCGAGATGTGGCTGCACAGCAGCTGGTCGGACCGAATGGTCCCGGGGATTACCCGGTAATCCGCCTCGCGCCCGCGGAACGGGCGCTCGCCGCGCACCACGAGCCCGGCCGAGGACACGATCGCCACCCGCCGCTCCGCGAGCGGCGGTCCCTCGACCCAGGGCGTCGTCGTGAAATCGGGGCATTCGAGCGCCGCATAACGCTCGGCTTGCGCCACCGGCAGTTTTTCGAGCCGCATAAGGCTTCTCCCTCAGATCCGGCACGACCTTCCGCCGCGGTTGCGCCTCGGTCAATTCACGGTCATGCGATGACGTGAGCAACCGCTGATCCGGATGGCACGCCCTTCTCGCCGAGGTCCCAATAAATTCCCGCCATGACCTGCAATGCCTCGCGCGCGACCGGCGCCAGCATGTGCTCGTTCGGCGCATGCTGCGAGCACGACGCGTAGGAATGCGGGACCCACACGGTCGGCATGCCGAGATCGGTCGCGAAGATGTCGTTCGGCAAGGAGCCGCCGAGATTGGGCAGGATCGCCGGCCGCTTCCCGGTCGTCTGCTCGATCGAGGCGGCAGCCCAGCGCACCCAGGGGTGGTCAGGGTCGAGCCGGGTGGCGGGGAAATACGCCTTTGCCCAGCGCTCGATCTTGACCATCGGAAAGCCGTGCGCGTCGAGATGCCGGCGCAGCGCCGGCAGAAAATTCTCCGGGTCGACCCCGACGACAAAACGGATCTGGCAGGTCGCCTTGGCGAGCGGCGGGATCGCGTTGACCGGGTTCTCCGGATTGCCCGTCGTGAAGGCCAGCACCTCGAAACTGCACCAGCCGAACACCTTCTCGCTCGGTGACAGGCCCGGCTCGCCCCACTCCGGATCGATCTCGGGCGCGCCCTCGCCTCCCTCTACCGTGCAATCGGCGAGCGCCATGCGCACCGAGTTCGGCAGGTGGCTCGGCACCCACTCGCGCACCCGGATCGCGCCTTTCTCATTGGTGATCGCCACCAGCGCATGCGCCAAGATGATGCCTGGGTTCGCCAGGAGCCCGCCCCAATTGCCGGAATGGTGGCCGCCCTCACGTAAGTCCACGATCAGGTCGAAATTCATAGCGCCGCGCGCTCCGAGAAAGATCGTCGGCCGCTCCGGCGCGAGGCGCGGTCCGTCGGAAGCGATCAGCACATCGGCCCGCAGCCGGTCCTGGTGCATGCGGCACACCTCCCGCAGCCCCGGCGAGCCGATCTCCTCGCCGGTCTCGATCAAAAACACGGCGTTGAAGCCAAGCCGGCCGCGAGTCTCCAGCACGCAGTCGAGCGCCGCCATGTTGATCGTGTGCTGGCCCTTGTTGTCGGCGGTGCCGCGTCCATAGAGCCGCTCGCCGACCGGCTTTAATTCCCAAGGCGACAGGCCCTCATGCCATTGCGGTTCGAGGCCACGGATCACATCGCCATGGCCGTAGCCGAACACCGTCGTCGCGGCGCCCGTTTCGCGCCGCTCCGCGATCAGCATCGGGCCGCCACGGACTGGATTATCGATAATCTCGCTCGTGAACCCGAACCGCGCGAAAGAAGGCGCGATCTCGTCGGCGAGATAGGCGCGCAATACCGGCGCGCGCTCCTCGACCTGGCTTTCGGTCGGTATCGCGACGCGGCGCGCGAGATCGGCGAAGAAGCGGCCCTCGTTGAAATAGGCCTGGGCGGCGGCAATAGCGGCGGCGCGGCTCATGCAGGCTCCCGGCTGTGGCGCGAGCCGTGGATTTCCACCGGCCCGACGTTTTATCTACCATAACCGCGGCTAAGATCGCGGCGCTACGGCGAGAGGGAGGCGGCGATGAAGGTGCTCAAGGGCGGCAGGCTGATCGACGGCACCGGCGCGGCGCCGGTCGAGGGCGCGACGATCGTGCTGCGCGACAGCCGCATCGACGCAATTACGACCCGCAATCAGAGCGGTTGGCCGGCCGACGCCGAGATCATCGACGTGTCGGGCATGACCGTCTTGCCGGGCCTCATCGATTGCCACGATCACATGGCGAACCACCGCTATTCGCTGGAGCACCGCTGGCGTCTCGATGAGCCGCAAAGCACGCGGCATCTGCGCACCGCAGCGGTGCTGAAGCAGACGCTCGCCGCCGGCTATACGATGATCCGCGACGCAGCCGGGCTCGATGCCGGTTTCAAGCGGGCGATCGAGGAAGGGCTAATCGACGGCCCGCGCCTCATCCTGTCGTTGTCGATCATCTCGCCGATCGGCGGCATCGGCGACGCGGTGAGCCCGTCCGGCCTGCCGCTCGACGATTGCTGCTGCATCCCCGGCGATCCGCTGGTCCCGCCGAGCGTCGTGACGAGCCTCGCCGACGTGCGCGACGTCGTGCGCAAGATGGTGCGCGCCGGCGCCGACGTCATCAAATGCGCAACGACCGGCGGCGCCAGCTCGCGGCCGGGCCATGGGCCGAGCGACGGCGCCTTCAACCTCGACGAGATGCAGGAATTGGTTGACGAGGCGCATGCCCTCGACCGGCGCGTCATGTGCCATGCGCTCGGCGGACGCGGGCTCGATATCGCGATCGAGGCCGGCGTCGATTCGATCGAGCACGGCTGCTATCTCGCCGAAAACCCGCGTCATTTGGAGCGCATGGCAGAGGGCGGCATCTTTTTCGTGCCGACATTGCTGGTCTATGAGTACCACCGCAAGTCGCTGCAGCCGCATGTCCGCGAGCGTGCCCAGGTTTTGCGCGAGCACCACGTCGCAAGCATCCGGAGGGCGCTAGAGATCGGCGTTAAGGTTGTCGCCGGAACCGATGCCGGCGGCCACGGTCATCCGGCTAATGCCGGCGAGCTCGAATGCCTTGTGAAGGCCGGTATGACGCCGATGCAGGCGTTGCAGGCGGCGACCGGCTGGGCCGCCGAATGCTGCGGCAAGGAGGCGGAACTCGGCACGATCGAAAAAGGCAAGCTCGCCGATCTCGTCGTCGTCAACGGCGACCCGCTCGCCGATATTGCAGTATTGCGCGATCCTTCCCGCATCGCCCTCGTCATCAAGGACGGCGCGATCGCGGCCGACCGGCTGAAAGCGGCCAACGTACGCGGGTGAACGCATAGCGTGCTGTGAGCTTGGCGGATGGGGGACCGCATGACAGGAAATGACGATCCGGTTCGGCACGTTATCGTCCTCGCGCTGGAGAATCGCTCGTTCGATCACATGCTCGGCGCCTGTCAGGCGGTGAAGCCCGATATTGACGGGATCCCGCCCGGGACTTCATCCCGAAGCAACCAATTTGCCGGCCAGACATATATCCAGCAAGATGGTGCAAGACGCGTCCTTGTCTCGGACCCGCGTCATGAAACCCCGCACGTGCTGACACAGCTAAAAGCCGATGCTGCCGGCAATCCGAACAGCGGCTTCGTCGAGGACTATGCGACCTCCTATCCGATGCTGGCCGATGCCGATCGCGGCGAGGTGATGCGATATCACGCGCGCGGCGCACTCCCGGCGCTGCATGCCTTGGCGGAGAATTTCACGGTCTGCGACCGCTGGTTTGCGTCCGTCCCCGGTCCGACCTGGACAAACCGCCTGTTCTTGATGACGGGCACATCGCTGGGGCGAGTCAACATGCCGAACGGCCTGATGGATTTGAGCCTTCACTGGTACGACCAGCCGACGATCTTCGATCGTCTCAACGAGAAGTCGCGTAGCTGGGCGGTCTATCAGGGCGATACTCCGTTATCACTGCTGCTGACCCATCAATGGGAGCCGCAAAATCTCTGTCGCTACAAACCGATGAGCCGTTTCTTCATCGATGTCGCCAATCCGCAGGAGACAGACTTCCCGAACTTCGTGTTCATCGAGCCGGCCTATATGGATCCCCATGCGAATGACGATCACCCCTCACATGACATTCTTGCCGGAGAGGCGCTGATTGCGAGCGTCTACAACGCGCTGCGCGCCAACGAAACGCTATGGAACACGAGCTTGCTGGTCGTCCTGTTCGACGAGCACGGCGGCTTTTATGACCATGTCCCGCCACCGACCGCGGCCGCGCCGGACCGGCATCAGGAGGAATATACTTTCGATCGGCTCGGGGTACGGATCCCGGCGATCCTGGTATCGCCTTTTGCGGCTAACGCCGTTTTCAAACAACAGCTGGACCACACCAGCCTGCTCCGATACCTGATTGACAAGTGGGGTCTCGCGCCGCTTGGCGAACGGACGGCGCGGGCCAGCAGCGTCGCCAGCGCGCTGCAAGGACCGGCGAGAACCGATACGCCCAAGGGTATCTCCGCGATGCCGGCGCAGCTCAGCCCGGTTGCACCACCGCCGCGCCAGCCCCTCAATGACCACCAGAGTGCCCTCGTCGCGCTTTCCCACGCACTGGAAAGCATGGCGGAGGAGGACGCCACCGTCGTGGCGATGCGCAGCCGGCAGATTCTCATCGGGCCGCAAAGCCAGATCGACGCCGCCGTCGATCGCGTGGATGCGTTCCTCGCCCGCTGTGCGGTTCCCCCGCCGAGAACTGCGTGAGGCCGCCCGTTGTGGCCCGTTATCGTTCCGCCTGCGCCAATACGAAATCTCGGAGCAGCTCGGTGGCGCGCCGCGCCGCATCGGAGGCCGGGTCGCGCACGATAAAGGTGTGCGGCTGGCCGTCGAATTTGTGCAGCTCAAGGCGGCCGCTGCGAGCGCGATAGGCGGCGCCGAAGCGGTCCGCCATGTCCGGCGTCACATTGTCGTCGGCCGTGCCCTGCACGACAATCGCCGGCGGCAAAGGGCCGGCCTCGCCGCGCTCTAGAATGAGCTGCGGGTTCCCCTCGCCCATCTCGGCTTCCGAATTCCAATACGCGTCGTGTGACTCGATAAGACGGGTGTTGCCCTTTTCGCGCACCATGCGGTAGCGAGCGAGCGGATCCGATATCGGCCAGCACAGCAGGACATAGGGCAGATTCGCATCTTCCGCCGGCGCCTCGGGCAAAGGTGACGCCGCATAACGCGGGTCTTTGGGCTTCAACACGCTGAGCAGCAGCTGATGCCCACCGCTGGAGGTCCCGAGCCCGCCGACGAGGTCGCGGCGGCTGCCGAACTCGCCGGCATGGGTCTTGAGCCAGCGCGTCGCGAAATTTACGTCGGCAATCGACGCAGGATAGCGGTGCTGCGGCGGCATACGGAAATCGATCGCCAGGACGACGATGCCACTCTTCGCCAGCGCTTCGTCCAGCGGCGCATTGTTGAGCCGGTCGCCGGATGCCCAGGCGCCGCCATGCACGTCGATGACGGCCGGAAATGGACCGGTGCCGATCGGCCGATAGAGGCGCGCCAGCAATGGCGCGCCGCCGATCTTCTGATATTCGAGGTCGCGCGCCTCGATGTCGAACCGCTTCTCGATCCCGACTTCCGCCATCGCCATCCTCCGATTTCCCGGCTCAGAATGCCTCTCGCCGACCGGCCATCCAAGCGGAACCGACAAAGCTCCGCCCGTGCGAACGAGACATGAACAAAGGTGCATCCTGACGATTTTGGGTTTTGCCAATTGATCGCCTGCAATTCTCCTGCAGAAGCAGGCGGATCAGGGTAGCTGCGGTGCCGCAACAAGTGGTCGGGATGGCCATCCCGAAAAGCGCCGGGCTTAACCCTTTGCAAACCATTCTTATCGAAAATTGAACGATGTTGCAGCTGGTCGGGGTACACGCAAAAGTTGCTCCTGCCGTCGCCGCGGACAGCGGCGATTACGGCCTATGGACCGGCTACCGGATCCCCGAGGACCGTTCCGGCTGGCATCCGCTAGTGCGGGCTTTCTACGAGTATTGTGTTTCGATCTCTCCGCCCGACCGCCTGCCGGGGCGGCAGCATATCGCGCCCGAAGACGTGCCATCATTGTGGTCGCGCATGTGGATGCTCGATGTTCACCGCAACCCGCTGCGCTATCGCTATCGCCTGTGCGGCACCGAGATGGTGCGCTCGCTCGGCCGCGAAGTGACCGGTGCCTGGCTCGACGAGGCACATCCGCAGCTGATCGAGAATCCGCAATCGCGCGAGCGGTTCCGCTTTATCGCCGAGACCGGTCAGCCAACGTGGCGGCGCGGCTCGCCGCTGTGGACGCGCGATCCCGAGCACCGGATCATCGAGACATGCATTGTGCCGCTCGCCGCTGACGGGCTTACGGTCGACAAGATCGTCGGGTTGTCGGTCATGTTCGACAATCGGGGCCGGCCGCTTTAGCGACCTCGCGGTGAGCCGCCGCGTTCACCAGCGCCATGCCGGAACCTGCAATTCGACCGCGCCATTCCGCTGCACCGTGCCAAGCAGCCGCATGCCGCACGGCATCTCAGGCAGGCAATTGCCAGCGGAATCGGGAGACAGGGTCGGCGGACGTGTGATCAGCGGCTTGCCGCTGTCGGCCGGCGGCCAGGCGGTCGGCGGGTTCCACACATCGACCGCATTGTTTGATTGTTGCGCGACAGCTGGCGCGGCAACAGCCGCTGCGAAACCCACGACTGCTGCGAGCAACCGCCTCCGGCGGACCCAAAGAACTGTCATTGCGAGCGAAGCGAAGCAATCTCGTGCCGTTTTCACCGGAACGCCGAGATTGCTTTGTCGCCGCGCTCCTCGCAATGACAAGTTTGGGATCGGGAGCAACCTCACTTAAGACTTGATGCCCCGGCTGTGTTGGCGATTTGATCCCGGTCGCGCACGCCGCCGAGGAGCCCGGACATGAAGATCACCGATGTCAGCCTGACGCTGTTTGCCTGGGAGAGTATCCCGACGACGATCTATGGCCATCACACCGCGCGCCCGACCGGCCAGAGCGATCTCGGCCTCTTGCGCGTCGTCACCGATGAGGGGATCGAGGGCCACGCGTTTCTCGGCACTTCGTCGAACCCCGCGAGCCTCGACGGGCCGGCGCTGATCCGCTTTCTGAAGCCGGTCGTCATGGGCGAGGACCCGCTCGACCGCGAGCGCCTCAACCGGCTCCTCTGGGCGCGCGCCCGCGCTGCGACGGTGCGTTCGATCGGTGCGATGGACATCGCGTTGTGGGACATCGCAGGCAAAAAGGCGGGGCTGCCGATGCACCGGCTGATCGGCACCTGCCGCGACAAGATCGCCGCCTATGCCAGCTCCGAAATTCACGCCACGGCCGAGCAATATGCTGAGCAGGCGCAGCATTACAAATCCACCGGCTGGGCCGCCTATAAGATCCACCCGCCGCAACGCTGGCGCGACGACATCAAGGTGTGCGAGGCGGTGCGCAAGGCGGTCGGCAGCGATTACACCGTCATGCTCGATTCGACCTGGAGCTACCGTTACGAGGAGGCGCTCCGGGTCGGCCGCGCGATCGAGGAGATGAACTTCTACTGGTACGAGGACCCGCTCGCCGACCAGGACATCTACAATTACGTCAAGCTGAAGCAAAAGCTCGACATCCCAATCCTCGCCACCGAATACCCGATCGGCGGCCTCGATTCATACATTCCGTGGATTACCGAGCGCGCCACCGACTTTCTGCGCGGCGACGTCGCGGTGAAAGGCGGAATTACGACGCTCCTGAAGGCGGCGCACCTCGCCGAGGCGTTCCGCATGAATTTCGAAACCCATCACGGCGGCAATTCGCTGAACAATGTCGCGAACCTGCATGTCATCATGGCGATCCGCAACACCGAGTTCTTCGAGGTATTGCTGCCCGATGCGATGCAGAAATACGGTCTCGCGCAGGACATCGCGGTCGATCGCGACGGCTTCGTGCACGCGCCGACCGGCCCGGGGCTCGGCGCCGACATCGATTTCGAGCTGATCGAGCGAAAAAAAGTCGGCGTGCTTAGCTGAACCGAACCTAAACCGTCAGATAGCTGCGCACCGCGATTTCGTCCATCTCGGTCTGACGGCCGCTCAGCACGATTTCGCCGCGCTGCATGACGACGTAGGCATTGGCGAGATCGCGGGCGAACTCGAAATATTGTTCGACCAAGAGGATCGCCATGTCGCCGCGCGCGGCGAGCTTCTCGATGACGCGGCCGATCTCCTTGATGATTGAAGGCTGGATACCCTCGGTCGGCTCGTCGAGGATCAACAGGCGCGGCCGGGCGACAAGGGCGCGAGCGATCGCCAGCTGCTGCTGTTGGCCGCCCGACAGATCGCCACCGCGACGGTGCAGCATGTGTTTCAGCACCGGAAACAGCGCGTAAATATCCTCCGGGATGTGGCGCAGGCTGCGCGGCAAGGTCGCGAAGCCGGTCATCAGGTTTTCCAAGACCGACAGGCGAGGGAAGATCTCGCGGCCCTGCGGGACCAATGCCAGACCGGCGCGGGCGCGCTCATGCGTCGGGAGCGGGGTCAGCTCGCGGTCCTCCCAGCGGATATGGCCAGAGCGGATCGGGTTGAGGCCGATGATCGCGCGCAACAGGCTGGTCTTGCCGACACCGTTGCGGCCGAGGATACAGGTGACCTCGCCCTTCTTCGCGGTCAGGCTGACACGGCGCAGCGCGTGGCTCGCGCCGTAGTAGAGATCGACCGTTTCGACCGACAGCATCGCTCAGCGCCCGAGATAGACTTCGATGACGCGCGGATGGTTCTGCACATGCTCGACCGAGCCTTCGGCCAACACCGAGCCTTCGTGCAACACCGTCACCTTGGCGCCGAGGCTGCGCACGAAGGCCATATCGTGCTCGACGACGACGATCGTGCGGTCGCGCGCCAGATCGAGGATCAAGGCGGCAGTTTCCTCCGTTTCGCGGTCGGTCATGCCGGCGACCGGCTCGTCGAGCAGCAGCAATCGCCGGTCATGGATCAGCAGCATGCCGATCTCGAGCCATTGCTTCTGACCGTGGCTCAGCAGGCCGGCCGGCTTCTTGCTCTCACCTGCCAATCCGATGCGCGCCAGCGTCGCCTCGATGCGCTCGCGCCGCTCCTGGTCGAGGCGCGCGAACAGCGTGTGCCAGGTCTGGCGGCTGTCGGCGAGCGCCAGTTCGAGGTTCTCAAACACGGTCAGGTTCTCGAACACGGTCGGGCGCTGGAACTTGCGGCCGATGCCTAGATTGGCGATGGCGGCCTCGTCGAGCCGCGTCAAATCTTCCGTGCCGCGAAAGAACACTTCGCCGGTATCGGGCCGGGTCTTGCCGGTGACGACATCCATCATCGTCGTCTTGCCGGCGCCGTTCGGCCCAATGATCGTTCGCAACTCGCCTTCCTCGACGACCAGCGACAGATCGTTCAGCGCCTTGAAACCGTCAAAGCTGACCGTGACGCCGTTCAGATACAGCAGAACGTCGCCGGTCGGACGGGTGACCGCGGCGGCGGTCATATGCGCTTCTCCGCCGCGATCGGCGGCTCGACCGGCAACGATGCCGCCGGCCGCGTGCGCGGCCACGGCAACTGACGGAACACGCCGACGATGCCGCGGGGAAAGACCAAGGTCGTCAGCACAAACAACCCGCCCAGGAAGAACAGCCAGATTTCCGGCGCTGCGCTGGTCAACCAGGTTTTCGCGAGATTGACCAATACCGCGCCGATCGCGGCACCGACCAGCGTGCCGCGTCCGCCGACCGACACCCAAATCGCGATCTCGATCGAATTGCCGGGCGAGAATTCGCTCGGATTGATGATGCCGACCTGCGGCACGTAGAGCGCGCCGGCAATGCCCGCGAGGACGGCCGAGACCGTGAAGACAAACAATTTCGCGTGCGTCGTCGAGTAGCCGAAAAAACGCACCCGGCTCTCCGCGTCGCGCAGGGCCAGCAGCACGCGGCCGAGCTTCGAGACCGTGATGAAGCGGCACAACAGATAAGCGATCCCGAGCGCGGCGACAGTCGCCAGGTAGAGGTCGAGCCGGGTCTGCGGCAGATGCACGTCCCAGCCCAGAATGTCCTTATAGTCGGTCAGCCCGTTATTGCCGCCAAACCCCATATCGTTGCGGAAGAAGGCGAGCCACAGCGCATATGTCATCGCCTGCGTGATGATCGACAGGTAGACGCCGGTAACGCGCGAGCGGAAGGCGAGCCAGCCGAACACGAACGCGAAGGCGCCCGGCACCAGCATGATCATCGCCGCGGCATAGGCGAAATGATCGAACCCCCACCAGAACCAGGGCAATTCCTTCCAGTTCAGGAACACCATGAAATCGGGCAGCAGCGGATTGCCGTAGACCCCGCGCGTGCCGATCTGCCGCATCAGATACATGCCCATGCAGTAGCCGCCGAGCGCGAAAAAAGCGCCGTGGCCGAGGCTCAGGATCCCCGCATAGCCCCAGACCAGATCGAGGCTCAGCGCCAGGATCGCGTAGCAGAGATATTTGCCGATCAGTGGCACCAAGTAATCCGGTACGGCGATCGGCGAATCCGGCGCGACCCAGCGGTTGAGCAATGGAATCAGCAAGCCGAGCACCAGCCCAGATAGCAGAAATCCCGTCCAGAATCGGGCGTTCCAGGGGTTCGAATTGTCGGTTGCGACGCGCGCCGTCACGACTCACGCTTCCGCATCGGCGGCGCGGCCCTTCAGCGCGAAGAGGCCGCGCGGCCGCCGCTGGATGAACAGGATGATCGCCACCAGCACGGCGATCTTGCCGAGGACCGCGCCGGCATAGGGTTCGAGCAATTTGTTGACGATGCCGAGCGACAGCGCACCGACCAGCGTCCCCATCAGATTGCCGACCCCGCCGAACACGACGACCATGAAGCTGTCGACGATGTAGATCGTGCCGAGGTTCGGGCTGACATTGCCAACCTGGCTCAGCGCCACCCCGGCCATGCCGGCGATTCCCGAGCCGAGGCCGAAAGTCAGCGCGTCGATGCGCGCGGTCGGAATTCCCATCGCGGCCGCCATGTCGCGGTTCTGCGTCACCGCGCGCATCTGCAGGCCAAAGCGCGTCCGGTTCAAGATCAGCGCCAGCGCGCCAAGCACGACAAGGCAGAAGATGATGATGTAAAGCCGGTTCCATGTGACGGTGAAGCCGCCGACGACATCGAACCCGCCGGTCATCCAGCGTGGGTTCGCGACTTCCTTGTTCGGCGAGCCGAAGATCGAGCGCACCGCCTGCTGCAGGAAAAGACTGACGCCCCAGGTCGCGAGCAGGGTTTCGAGCGGCCGGCCGTACATAAACCGGATCAGGCATCGTTCGAGCAGCACTCCCAACAGACCGGCAAACAGGAACGCCACCGGCACCGCAACGACGAGATAGCCGTCAAGCAAGCCGGGGGGCAGAAACGCCCGGAACAACTGCTGCACGACGAAAGCGACATAAGCGCCGACCATGATCATCTCGCCATGCGCCATGTTGATGACGCCCATGACGCCGAAGGTGATCGCGAGCCCGATCGCGGCCAACAACAGCACGCTGCCGAGGCTGATGCCCTGAAACAGATTGGCGGCAATTCCGGTCCAGCGCAGCCGGCTGTCGATCGACGCGAGCGCGTCGCCGGCTGCTTTGTACAACTCAGGATCGATATTGGCCGAGTAGCGAAACTCGTCGAGCAGGTTCTTGACCTGCGGATCGGTCGCGGTGCCGAGCGCGCGGATCGCCGCCAGCCGCTCTGCCTTGCTGCCGGTGAAGAGTTGCGACCCGGCGAGGCTGCGTTGCATCGCGGCGCGGATCTCGGGATCCTGCTCGCTCGCCAGTGCCTTCTCAAGCAATGCTACGGTATCGGCCGACGGATGACGCAGCGCGTCCTGCGCCGCTGCGAGCCGGGAGTCGCGATCGGGGCTGAACAGCGTCAGCGAGCCGAGCGCCGCCTCGATCGCGCCGCGCAGCCGGTTGTTGACGATGATGCGCTCGAGGGTGTCAGGAGCGAGATCGCCGACGGGTTTCCCCGTGGCGGCATCGGTGAGTTTCGCAGCGCTGCCGCTTCCCTCGACGATCACGACGCGGCCGTCGGACGCCTTGCGCAACCGATCTTCGCCGAGCGCCTTCAGGATGGCTGCGGCACGCGGCTCGAGGCTCTTGCCGAGCGCGACGACCGCCTTTTCCTTGGCCGCAAAGCCATCGCCGGTGAGACCGGCGATGACATCTTGCAGCACATCCGCGCGCGCCGGCAACGCGACTGAGATTAAGACCAGCGCAAGCGTGACGAGGCAAGCAAAGCAGACCGATGGATAGGCTCCAATGCGTCCTTCGAGACGCCCGCTTCGCGGGCTCCTCAGGATGAGGAATCTTCTTAATGCCATTACCAAACCACCGTCATCCCGAGGAGCGCCGAAGGCGCGTCTCGAAGGACGCAGCATACCGATGCAGCGGTCCTCTTCGAAATGCCCTCACTCTTTTAGAGGAGGTGAGAGGCAGCTCGTTCCAGGTCAGTCATTGTACTTGGCGGCGGTGCAGTTGCCGCAGACCCACGGATACGTCCAATCGGCAATCTTGCCCTTGTCTTCCGGCAAATACGGGCTCCACGCATCCGCCTTGATCGCCTGCTTGGTCTGCCACACGACATCGAACTGACCGTCCGGGCGGATCTCGCCGATCATGACCGGCTTAGACAGGTGATGGTTGGTGTTCATGATCGCGGTGAAGCCCGAGGGCGCCTGCACCTTTTGTCCGTACATCGCCTGCCGCACCGCATCGACGTCGGTCGTGCCGGCCTGCCGCACCGCCTGCACCCACATCTTGAAGCCGATGTAATGCGCCTCCATCGGGTCGTTGGTGACGCGCTTCGGGGCCTTGATGAAGTCGTGCCACTGCTTGATGAAGGCGTCGTTGGTCGGGTTCTTCACCGACTCGAAATAGTTCCAGGCGGCGAGATGGCCGACCAGGTTCTTCGTGTCGATACCGGCCAGCTCCTCTTCACCGACCGAGAACGCCACAACCGGGATCTCCGACGCCTTGATGCCGGCGTTCGACAGCTCCTTGTAGAACGGCACGTTGGCGTCGCCGTTGATCGTCGACACCACTGCCGTCTTCTTGCCGGCGGCCGCGAATTGCTTGATCGCGGCGACTTCGGTCTGCCAATCGGAGTAGCCGAACGGCGTGTAGTTGATTCTGATGTCGTCGGCCGCGACGCCCTTCGATTTCAGGAAAGCTTCCAGGATCTTGTTGGTCGTGCGCGGATAGACGTAGTCGGTGCCTTCGAGTACCCAGCGCTTGGCGGCGCCGCCTTCATCGCCCATCAGATACTCGACGGCCGGGATCGCCTGCTGGTTCGGCGCCGCGCCCGTATAGAAGACGTTCTTGGAGCTTTCCTCGCCCTCGTACTGCACCGGATAGAACAGGAGCCCGTTCAGCTCCTCGAAGACCGGCAGCACCGATTTGCGCGACACCGAGGTCCAGCAGCCGAACACCGCCGCAACGTGCTCCTTGGCCACCAGATCGCGTGCCTTCTCGGCAAAGAGCGGCCAGTTGGATGCCGGGTCGACGACGACCGCCTCGACCTTCTTGCCCAACAGCCCGCCTTTCTTGTTGATGTCGTCCACCATCATCAGGATGGTATCCTTCAGCGTCGTCTCGCTGATCGCCATCGTGCCCGACAGCGAATGCAGGACCCCGATTTTGATCGTCCCCTGCGTTTGGGCGCTGGCCGATGCGGCCGCCGCCCCGACAAGCGCCGCCGCAAACAGCGCCGCGCGGCACGTCCCCTGTAAGACTTTCATGGCTCCCCTCGTTCAGCGACTGCGCGGCTTCGAGGCCGGCAGAGCCGGCGGAGCAAGATCGAGGCCAAGCCGCGCGGCGGCGAGCGAAAGCCTGTTTTCTAGGCATGCCCAAATTTTGGGCAGCGCTTGCCGTCCGGGTTGGCATATCCAGCGACGGGTTGGCCGCCTGCCCGCTGCGCGCTTATTCTCGCCAGCAAAGCGGAGGCAACCATGACCGACAGCGACGCGGTGCTCGCGGCCAATCTCGAGTTCTACCGCGCCTTCACCGCCCGCGATCTCGTTGCGATGGACGCATTGTGGGTGCGGCAAGCTCCGGTCGGGTGCATCCATCCCGGCTGGCCCGCGCTGGCCGACCGCGACGAGATCATGGAGAGCTGGCGCGGCATCTTGTCGAACCCCGACGCGCCGCGAGTTGCCTGCTACGACGAGCGAGTATTGCTCTATGGCGATACCGCGCTGGTCATCTGCGAAGAGGAACTCGACGGCGGCACCTTGGTCGCCAGCAATCTATTCGTGCGCGAGGCCGAGGGCTGGCGCATTGCGCATCATCAGGCCGGCCAAATGGCGGCACGGCGTACGCAGAGACCGCCCGCGAACCGATTGAATTAATAATCCTATCCCGCGCCGCCAGAGGAGCTGGCGAGCCATCGGCGCGGCGAGCCGGCTGAGCGTGGCTCCGGTAACACACCCTCACCCTCCCAGCGGTTCGCGCGGGACCGCAATGCGGGCGAGGGGTTAGTTGTAGCGCCGGCGGCGCGCGATCTCCGTCTGGGCGCGCGCCGCATCGACTGCCTCGCGGACCTGCTTCAGGCGAATCCGGGTCTCGCCATCGATCAGCCCATCCCACCGTTCCGGCCGAAAGCGGCGCTGAAAGGCGGCGACTGCGACCTGCTCGGTCGCGGTTCCGACGCAATAGCCGATCCGCGCCAGATCGGCGAGCGCGGCCGTGCGCTCAACCACCCCCACTCCACGGCCGCGGCGGCGCGCCAGATCGGCGGGGGCCTTCGGCCAGAGGCCAATGCCGGCTCGGGCGAGGCGCGGCCAGTCAAACAGCTCGCCGGGATCGCTTTTGCGGTCCGGAGCGACATCGGAATGGCCGACAATGCGGTAGGGCGGGATCCGCCAGCGCGACAGGATATCGCGGCAAAGCGTCTCGACCGCTGCCATCTGCGGCTCCGGAAACGGCCGATATCCCCATTCGTGGCCGGGATTGACGATTTCGACGCCGATCGAGCAGTGGTTCAAATTCTGCTCGCCTTCCCAGCATGAAATCCCGGCGTGGAAGGCGCGGCGCTCCTCCGGGACGAGACGCCAGATCGCGCCGTCCTCATCGACGACGTAATGCGCGCTGACCTTGGCTTCGGGATCGCACAGCCGATCAATCGCTTCCGCGGCGCTCTGCATCCCGGTGTAGTGCAGGACCAGCATGTCGATCGCGCGAATGTTGGGCGGCTCGCCGCGACTGCCATGGTTGGGCGAAAGGCGCTCACGTATGTCGGAAAGAGGCATGCGGCCCGGCGAACATCCAAAAAATTGCCGCGAATCCTGTCCACGGCGGGCGAAACGGCAAAATTTCCGCTATTCTAACATGGTTCGAGGCTGTTGCCGACGCGCCCACGCACGGGCACGGCCTATGCGTTGCTTGGGAGCTAAGACATGCTCGGCTCAAGCGAAATGCTCCGGCAGCTGCTGCGGAGCAGCCCCTTGTTCTCGCATCTCGGCGATAGCGACGCCGACGCGATCCTCGCCGAGGCCCGGGTCGTGCGCCATACCGAAGGGACCCCAATCTTCGCGAAGGGCGACCCGGGGAACAGCATGATGGCGGTGCTGCACGGCAGGGTGGTGATCAGCAACCCCGCGCCGGACGGCCGTCAGCTGGTCGTGACGACATTCCGGGAAGGCGACGTGTTCGGCGAAATCGCGCTGCTCGACGGGAAGGAGCGCAGCGCGGACGCAACGGCAGCGGCCGACTGCGAGCTGTTGGTCGTGCAGCGCCGCTCCTTTGTGCGGTTGCTGGAGCACCGTCCGGAGGTCTGTATCGAGCTGATGGTTGTTCTGTGCGAGCGGCTGCGGCGCACCAATGAGCAGGTAGAGGATTTCGCCTTCCTCGACCTGGAGGCTCGTATCGCAAAGGTGCTGGTGCGTCTCGCGCAAGAGGAATCACTGGGCTCGCCGGCGTCGCGCCTCTGGCTCAAAATCTCGCAACGGGCGCTCGGCGAACTCGTCGGCGGCTCGCGTGAGAGCGTCAACAAGCACCTGCAGGATTGGAAACGCTCGGGCATCATTACGATTGAAAAGGGTGCGATCCTGATCCGCGATCTCGACGCGCTAACCGAACTCGCCTGAAGCTCACCGAACGCGTCTAAATCGGCGGTTCGCGGCTTTTTTCGCCGCCCGCAAAAAAACTTAACGGGTGTGAGGGGCTTCACACGCCGTCGTGGCAAGCCGGGAGAATAATCCGGTCGTCTAAACAGGACGACGACCATGACTGGCAATTTTCCGATCATTGAAGAACTGAGGGTGCGCAGCCGAGCGCTGGGCCTCGACCTGAAGGAAATCGGGCGGCGCTGCGGCGTCGCCGAGACATCGCTGCGCGCCTGGGAAAAAGGCGCGGCGTCGCCACCGACGGACACGCTCGAACGCTGGGCCAGAGCACTCGGTTTCCGAATAGCTTTGCTGCCGATGGATGCCGCCCCGCAACGCGGCATCAGCGTCGACTGGAAGCAGCAGCGCATCGCCGTCGACGGCGCGCCCGTTCGACTGACCCCGATGGAATGGAAGCTGCTGGAGCGGCTTGCCTGGTCACCGGGCCAGCTCGTCGCGCATCGAGAGCTGTTCAAGCACCTTTACGGCACGGAGCGGGACTGCCGCGCCCAGGCGACCGCGGTACGCGTCCTGATCAACAAGCTGCGGCGCCTGCTGCCGATCCGCATCGAAGCGCAATGGGGTCAAGGTTACGTAATCGTCGGCATCTCATCATCGCGGGGCGACGAAGGGGACAATGGCGGCGGCGAGCACGAGCCGGCTCACCGCCTTAAAGCCGACCGCCTTCAAAAAAGCGATGTGCCGCTGATGCGTGGGTCATCGATTGTGGTCGCACCGGCCGTGGCACCGTGCAAGCAGCAATCGATCGGACGCCGGCTGATCACCACCAAACAGGCCGGACCGCGTCGCACCGTGGCATTGCCGATGACCCAAACCCAGTCCCAGTGCCGCGCCGAGGAGCTGGGGGTGATCGAGCGCTTTCTCGCCGAGCGAGGGGTCACGCGCTGTCCGGATCCGCAGACGATCGCGTTGTCCGGGCAGTCCGAGCTCATCTGGGACAAGATGAAGCGCAAATGGGTGCGGCCGGCGCTGCAGCAAATCCCGGCCTCGCTCGGCCAATGAACACGCATGGTTTGAGCGGCTGGCTCGAAATCCTTCTCGCAGCGAGCGCGATGGCAATGGCATCGGCCCTTCCTCAATGGCAATTGCCCATCCGGCGGACCCGCCCCGTCCCCCTGTGGCTGCCGCTGACCTGCCTGTTCGGTTTCGCGACGGCCTCGACAATGGCGGGCATCATGCTGCCTGAATTGCTTGCCGCCGCCTTTGCCGAAGCCTAACCCGGCGAGCTGACGCCCACGCCGGCGGGCTTCTGCCGCCCGCCAAGCCCTCTTATGATGTCCGCCGCTAATCAGTGGGCGGGGCAGATGCGGATGGCGGAGTTCGACGCGATCGTGATCGGCGGCGGGCTGGTCGGCGCAGCGATCGCTTATGGACTGGTCCGAGGCGGGCATTCGGTCGCGATGATCGATGAAGGGGATGTCGCGTTCCGTGCCTCGCGGGGCAATTTCGGCCTGGTCTGGGTCCAAAGCAAAGGGCTCGGCGCGCCGCATTATCAGCGCTGGACGCGGCTGTCGGCCGAAGAATGGCCGGAACTCGCGCAGGAACTCGGTGGGCGCACCGGCATCTCGGTCGGATTGGAGCAGCCCGGCGGCCTGCAGCTCTGTCTCGGCGACGAGGAGCTCCACAAGCGGCACGCCATGATGGAGCAGATGCGGCGTGAGGCCGGCAATCTCGGCTTCGAATACCGCATGCTCGACCACAAGGAGCTTGCCGAGATCCTGCCCGGGCTTGGCCCCTCGGTCGCGGGCGCCTCGTGGACGCCGTATGACGGCCATGCCAACTCGCTGAACCTGCTGCACGCGCTACACAAAGGCTTTGTTGAAAGGGGCGGCGCCTACCTGCCGAACCGCAGCGTCACGGAGGCCGATGCGGCACCCCACGACTTTCGCATGACGCTCGGCGGGCAGACGATCGCGGCGCCGAAGATCGTGCTGGCGGCAGGGCTCGGCAATGCCAAGCTCGCGCCCTTGTTCGGTCTGTCGGCGCCGGTGCGGCCGCAACGCGGCCAGATCCTCGTCACCGAGCGCACCAGCCGCATCTGGCCCTTTCCGCTCGGCAGCCTGCGCCAGACGCAGGAAGGCACGATCATGCTCGGCAGCAGTGAGGAGGATGTCGGGTTCGACACGAGCCAGAAGCCCGAGATCATGCGCAACATCGCTCGGCGCGCCGTGCTGTCGTTTCCATGGATCGCCGAGTTGCAGATCGTGCGCGCCTGGGCGGCGTTGCGCGTCATGCCGCCCGACGGTTTGCCCATCTACGACGAGTCCGAGGAGTTTCCCGGCGCCTTCACCGCCAATTGCCACAGCGGCGTCACGCTGGCCGGCGCACACGCCAATGCCTTCGCGCCAATGGTCGCGGCAGGCGCGCTCGACCCGATGATGGCGCCGTTCTCGGCCAAACGATTCGATGTTCCGGCGGCGGCCTGAGGCCCCGCCCGCGACGATCGCGGTCGAGGTCGAGGGGCGCGCCGTGCGGGTGCCCGAGGGCGCCTCGGCCGCGGCCGCCATACTTCTTTCGGGACTGACAAGCATTCGCGACACCCCGGTCAGCGGCAGCGCACGGGCGCCCTATTGCATGATGGGCGTCTGTTTCGACTGCCTCGCCGAGATTGACGGCGTGCCGAACCGGCAGAGCTGCATGGTGACTGCGCGGTCCGGGATGTGTATCCGGAGACAGCGCGGCCCGCGCGAAATCGACCCCGACGATACGCCCGACAACCTGCCTTCCTTTCCGATCCCCGCATCTCGCAGCGGCGGCGCATGAGCGTCGATTTCGCGGTCGTCGGCGCCGGGCCCGCCGGGATGGCGGCGGCAACTCTCGCCGCCGATCTTGGCCTCGACACGCTGCTGATCGACGAGCAGGACGAGCCCGGCGGGCAAATCTACCGCGCGGTCGAGCGCGCAGCAGCTGCAACGCCCGAACCATCGCCGCTCGGCGCCGATTACCGCGCCGGCCAGACCTTGGCGGCGGCGCTGCGCGCGAGCGGCGCGGCCTACCGTCCGGCAACGACGGTCTGGCACATCGATCCCGACGGCACGATGTCGCTCGCGAGCAACGGCACGAGCGACGCGATTGCGGCGCGGCGGATCCTGCTCGCCACCGGCGCGATCGAGCGGCCGGTGCCCATCCCGGGCTGGACCTTGCCGGGGGTCATGACAGTCGGAGCGGCGCAGATCCTGCTGAAGACCGCGGATCTGGTGCCCGATGGGCGCGCGGTGCTGGCCGGCCAGGGACCGCTTCTGTATCTCGCCGCGGTGCAACTCGCGCGGGCGGGCGCACCGCCCGTAGCGCTGCTCGAAACGACGCCGCACAAGAACTACCATACGGCGGTGTGTCGCCTTGGCGGCACGTGGGCGGGCCGGCAGGCGCTCGCAAAAGGGCTGCGCTGGTTATGGGCGGTGCGCCGAGCCGGCATTCCGGTGCGGCACGACGTCCGGGGCCTCCGCGCCGAGGGCCGAGGGAGAGTCGAGCGAATCGTGTGGGATGATGGCGAGATCGCCGCCGACCATTTGTTCCTGCATGAAGGCGTGATCCCGAATACCCAGATCAGCCTGGCGTTGCAGCTGGCACATCGTTGGGATGTGGCGCAGCTATGCTGGCGTCCGGAGACTGATGAGTGGGGCCGCACCAGCCTGCCGAATGTCATGATTGCCGGCGACGGGGCCGGCATCGCCGGCGCCGATGCAGCGATTCTATCCGGCCGGCTCGCCGCGCTCGATGCCGCCGCGATCCTCGGCCGGATCGACGAAGGCGAACGCGACCGCCGTGCCGCGCCGATTCGCGCCGGACTCTCCCGGGAACAGGCAATTCGGCCGTTTCTCGACGCCCTTTTCCGACCTGCCCCCTCCGTCCTCGCGCCTGCCGAGGACGATACGATCGTCTGCCGCTGCGAAGAGGTCACGGCCGGCCAGATCCGCCGCGCGGTCCGCCTCGGCGCGCCTGGCCCGAACCAGCTCAAGGCATTCACCCGCTGCGGCATGGGCCCGTGCCAGGGCCGCGTCTGCGGACCGATCGTCAGCGTCGTGATCGCCGAGGCCCGTGGCCTCCCCGTCGCGGAGGTCGGCACCTACCGGCCGCGCGCGCCGTATAAGCCGGTCACGGTCGGCGCTCTTGCCGGATTGGAGATCGGCAAATAATCCGGCAGGCATCGCCGGCCTCGGTCTTGCACAACGAAGCCTGCTTAATCGAATAGCAACAGTTATCGATACCCTAAAGATCAGCGAGCAACCGCGCCGCGACGTGTTATTCTTGACGTTTTATTGGCTTCGCCTAGGAGCGACGGCGGTGCAGGTCCGCTGTCAGGAGACCCCGATGACAGAACAAGAATTGCGCGATCTGATCGCGGCAGTTAAGGCCGGCGAGTTGTCCCGTCGCCTATTCGTGCGCCGGATGGTCGGGCTTGGCCTGACCTCTCCATTCGCCAGCATGCTCTTGTCGCATGCGGGCGTCGCCCAACCGGCCCCGAAATTCGATTATAAGCCGGCCAAGGCTGGCGGCGGCGGGCCTTTGAAGACCCTCTTCTGGCAGGCGCCGACCCTCCTCAACCCGCATTTCGCGATCGGCACCAAGGACCAGGAAGGCTCGCGCGTTTTCTACGAGCCGCTGGCCGGCTGGGATACCGACGGCAATCTCGTGCCGATGCTCGCCGACGAGATCCCCGAGACCGAAAACGGCGGCATCTCGCAGGACGGCAAGACCGTGACCTGGAAGCTCAAGAAAGACGTACAGTGGCACGACGGGCACGCGTTCACCGCCGATGATGTCGTGTTCAATTGGGAGTACAACGCCGATCCTGCGACGGCGACAACGAACATTGGCACCTACAAGGACATCAAGGTCGAGAAAGTCGACGACCACACGGTCCGCATTCGCTTCGACAAGCCGACGCCGTTCTGGGCCGACGCGTTTGTCGGTGCGCGCGGCATGATCATCCCGAAACACATGTTCGAAAAGTACAAGGGCGTCGCCTCGCGCGATGCGCCGGCCAATCTGAAGCCGGTCGGCACCGGACCCTACAAATTTGTCGACTTCAAGCCCGGCGATCTCGTCACCGGCGAGCGAAACCCGAATTACCACCTGCCGAACCGGCCCTATTTCGATACCGTCGAGATGAAAGGCGGCGGCGATGCCGTCTCGGCGGCACGCGCGGTCATCCAGACCGGCGAATACGATTACGCCTGGAACATGCAGGTCGAGGACGAGATCCTGCTGCGGCTCGAAGACGGCGGCAAAGCCCGCGGCCGGGCGGAGATCTTTCCGAGCGGCAACATCGAGCACATCGAGCTCAACAACACCGACCCTTCGAAGGAGATCGATGGCGAGCGGTCGAGCGCCAAAACCGAACATCCGCTGTTCAGCGATCGGGCGGTCCGGCAGGCGCTGGCGCTTCTGGTCGATCGCGATTCGGTCGAGAAACACATCTACGGCCGGACCGGCGTCGCCACCGGCAACTTCGTCAACAACCCGCAGAAATTCGTGTCGAAGAACACGCACTGGGAATTCAATATCGATAAAGCCAATCAGCTGTTGGATCAGGCAGGTTGGAAGCGGGGTTCGGACGGAATCCGCACCAAGGACGGCAAACAGCTGAAGCTCGTATACCAGACCTCGATCAATGCGCCGCGCCAAAAGACCCAAGCCATCGTCAAGCAGGCCTGCCAGAAAGCCGGCATTGATGTCGAACTGAAATCGGTGACGCCGTCGGTGTATTTCTCGTCGGACGTGGCGAATCCCGATACTTATTCGAAGTTCTATGCCGATATCCAGATGTTCACGACAACGATGAACGAGCCCGATCCAACCCAATTCATGCGGCAATTTTTGTCATCGGAGATCGCCGCCAAGGATAATAAATGGCAGGGCCGCAATATCACCCGCTGGAGCAACGACGCATACGACAAGGCCTTCGCGGCGGCGGAAGGCGAGCTCGATCCGGTCAAGCGCGCCGCCTTGTTCATCAAGATGAACGATCTGGTCGTCGGCGATCCGACGGTCATTCCGGTCACGTATCGGATGCGTGTCTCCGCGATCTCGCAACGGCTCAAGGCCAATTTGAGCGCGTGGGACAACGATTTGTGGGATCTCAGGAACTGGTACAGCGAAACGTGACAATGCGCCTCGCGGAATTTGTCAGCCTCGGATCGAACCGCGGGATGAGAACAGCAATCATCATTCGATGAGCCGCTATCTGTTGCGCCGTTTGTTGATCGCGGTGCCGAGCCTCCTCGGCATCAGCATCGTGCTGTTCACGGTGCTGGCGTTGGCCCCTGGCGACCCGTTCGGCGAGTTGGCCACGAACCCCAATGTGCCGTCCGAAGTCGGCGCGGCGTTGCGCGCGAAGTTCGGCCTCGACGACCCTATCTGGCTGCGTTACCTCCACTGGCTCGTCGCGATGCTGCAAGGCGATTGGGGCTTCTCCTTCGTCAGCCGGGTGGATGTCGACACGCTGATCCTGCAGCGTCTGCCCGCAACCTTGCTGGTCATCGGCTCATCGCAGGTTTTGGCATTGCTGATCGCGTTGCCGGTCGGCGTCTTGGCGGCGCGCCGGCCCTATTCGATGTTCGACCAGATCGCCAATACCTTCGCGTTCGTCGGGTTTTCGTTGCCGACCTTCTTCACCGGCCTCCTCTTCATCCTGGTATTCAGCATCTACCTCGACTGGCTGCCCTTTGTGTTCCGTTCCGACCTCACCGCCACGGGATGGCACTGGTATTGGGAGATGTTTCGTCAGTCGATCATGCCGGTCGCGGTGCTCGGCCTGTTTCAGGGTGCGTCGTGGACCCGCTTTGTGCGATCGGCGGTGCTCGACGTGATCCGTCTCGACTATGTGACGACGGCTCGCGCCAAGGGCATCTCGGAGCAGGCGGTGATCACGCGGCACGTCGTGCGCAACGCGCTGATCCCAGTAGTGACGTTGGTCGCCCTGTCGATGCCGGCCGTGTTCGGCGGCGCGATCATCACCGAGCAGATCTTTCGCGTGCCCGGTATCGGGTCATTGCTGATCAACTCGATCCTGGCCAACGACACACCGGTCATCATGGCGGTGACCTTCGTCTTCGCCTGTCTTGTGATCCTGTTCAACCTGCTCGCCGATATCCTCTATGGCTGGCTCGACCCTCGCATCTCCTATCGTTGACGCCGGTCTCGCCGGGATCGGCCGGGCGCGGCACGTCTCGCCTCCCGCGGAGGCATGGCGGCGTTTTCAACGCCACCGGCTGGCCGTCGCGAGCCTCGCGGTTCTCGGCTTGATGATCCTGGCTGTCGCGGCGGGGCCGCTCGTGTGGCAAATCCCGATCAACGACATCGATTTCGGCGCGCGGCTGGCGACGCCGTCCTGGGATCATCCGTTCGGCACCGACGATCTAGGGCAGGATCTGCTGGCGCGCATGCTTTACGGCGGCCGCATCTCGCTCTCGGTCGGTCTTTCGGCGATGGCGGTCGCGGTCGTGGTCGGCATCATCATCGGCTCGATCGCCGGCATGTCGCGGGGCTGGGTCGATGCCGGACTGATGTGGCTGACCGATCTGTTCTTGTCCTTGCCGGCGCTCCCGGTACTGCTGCTGCTGATCTATCTGTTCCGCGACACGCTGAAGGGGCTGGCCGGGCCGGAACTCGGGGTGTTTTTTCTAATCGTCGTGGTGATCGGCGGCTTCCGCTGGATGACGGTCGCGCGGCTCGTGCGGGCGCAGTTCCTGTCGCTGCGCGAAAAGGAATTTGTCGAGGCGGCACGCGCGCTCGGTGCGTCCAAATGGCGCCAGGTCGTGCGGCACATCCTGCCGAATTCGCTCGGTCCCGTCATTGTTGCCGGCAGCGTCGACGTCGCCGCCGCGATCATTCTCGAATCGACATTGTCGTTTCTCGGGCTCGGCTTCCCGCCGGATATTCCGACCTGGGGCCGCATCCTGTTCGACGCGAAGGATTATCTCGATATCGCGCCGCATTGGGCACTGTTTCCAGGCGCCGCGATCTTTCTCACGGTGCTGACGATCAACTTCATCGGCGACGGGCTGCGCGATGCGCTCGATCCGCGCAGAGTGATGTGACCTTGCAGGACCGCCGGAACGAGCACCTGCTCGAAATACGCGGCCTGAAGACGTATTTCGCGACCGATAACGGCATCGTGCATGCGGTCGATGACGTCGATCTCACGATCGACCGCGGCGAGACACTCGGCGTCGTCGGCGAGTCGGGCAGCGGCAAGACTGTCACCGCCCTTTCCATCCTCAAGCTGATCGCGATACCGCCGGCTCGGATCGCCGCTGGCCAGATCCTGTGGCAGGGCCGCGACCTTGTGCCGCTCGGGCCGGACGAGATGCGGCCGATCCGCAGCAAGGAAATCGGCATCGTCTTTCAGGAGCCGATGACCTCGCTAAACCCGGTCTATACCGTCGGGGAGCAGATCGCCGAGACCGTGCGCGAACACGAAGGGCTCGGACGCCGCGCTGCGCTGGAAAAAGCCATCGAGATGCTGCGGCTTGTGCATATCCCGAACCCGGAGCGGCGGGTGCACGATTACCCGCATCAATTTTCGGGCGGCATGCGCCAGCGCGTGATGATCGCGATGGCCTTGTCGTGCAACCCGAAATTGCTGATCGCCGACGAGCCGACGACCGCGCTTGATGTCACGATCCAGGCCCAGATCCTCGAGCTGATCACGGAGATGAAGGAACGCCTGGGCATGGCGGTTATGCTGATCACCCATGCGATGGGCGTCGTCGCCGAAACCGCGCAGCGAGTCGTCGTCATGTATGCCGGCAAGGTCGTCGAGGAAGCGCCGGTCGCTGAGTTGTTCGGCAACCCCCGCCATCCCTACACACGCGGTCTGATCCGCTCGATCCCGCGCATCGACCGGGCCGGCCGCAAGCAGCGGCTGGCGGCGATCGCAGGTGTCGTGCCGAGCCTGCTGGAGCCGCCGGCGGGCTGCCGGTTCGCCGCCCGCTGCGAATTCGCAATGCCGGTGTGCACCGCGGCGACGCCGCCGTTGCGCAAGGTCGCGACTGACCATGAGGTCGCCTGCGTCCTATGAACTCACCCGCGAGCGATGCTTCGGCCGACGAGCCGCTGCTCCGGGTCAAAAACCTGGTGAAGCAGTTCCCGGTCAAGAGCGGTTTGTTGTCACGCTCAACCGCGCGCGTGCATGCCGTCGATGGCGTCAGCTTCGACATCGGCCGCGGCGAGACCTTGGGGCTCGTCGGCGAGTCGGGCTGCGGCAAATCGACGACCGGCCGCTGCATCTTGCGCCTGATCGAACCGACTTCCGGCGAGCTCTGGTTCGAGGGCAAGGACACGACGGCGCTCTCCGGCAGCGAATTGCGTGCCCTGTGCCGCGACATGCAAATCATCTTTCAGGATCCCTACGCGTCGCTAGACCCGCGCATGACCGTTGGCGCGATCATCGGCGAGGCGCTGGTCATTCATGGGCTTGCGAGAACCCGGCAGGCGTTCGAAGAACGCGTCGTCGAGCTGCTCGAAACCGTCGGGCTCAGCGCCGACCACATGCGCCGCTACCCGCACGAATTCTCCGGCGGACAGCGGCAGCGGATCGGTATTGCCCGCGCGCTCGCGGTCTCTCCGAAGCTGATCGTCTGCGACGAGCCGGTCTCGGCCCTCGACGTGTCGATCCAGGCGCAGGTGATCAACCTGCTCGAAGATCTGCAGCAGCAATTCGGCCTGACCTACCTTTTTATCGCGCACGATCTGTCGGTCGTGGAGCACATCAGCACGCGCGTCGCGGTCATGTATCTCGGCCGCATCGTCGAGATCGCGCCGGCCGAGGACCTCTATGCGATGCCGCTGCATCCCTATACCGAGGCGCTGTTATCGGCGGTGCCGATCCCGGACCCGGCCGTCAAGCGCCGCCGCATCGTGCTGCAGGGGGACGTGCCAAACCCGATCAACCCGCCCTCGGGCTGTCATTTCCATACCCGCTGCCCGATCCGCCAATTGCCGTTCTGCGCCGAGAACGCGCCGCCCCTCGAAGAGAAGCGCCCCGGCCACTGGGTCGCCTGCCATTTCCGCAGCTAGGGCACGCGGCCGCCAGGCTTGCGCCGGGGCGCGTTTCGCTTTTGGATGCTCCTGCTTTCTCCGGTTCAGCAGCGATAGGCCCATGACCGCACATCCCCTCGCGCCGCTTCTCGCCCCCTCTTCAGTCGCGATCTTTGGCGCCTCGAACGACCCGACCCGAATCAGCGGCCGCTCTCTGCGCTATTACCGCGAGGCCGGCTACAAGGGCGGCCTTTACCCGATCAACCCGACGCGCGACACCGTGCAGGGGCTCGCCGCCTATCCCGACCTCGCCTCTGTGGCGGGACCGGTCGAATGCGCCGTCATCGCGGTGCCGGCGAACCTCGCGGTCGAGTCGATGGAGGCTTGCGTCGCGAAGGGCGTCAAAGGCGTCGTCATGTTCACCGCCGGCTTTGCCGAGATCGGCGCCGAGGGCCGCGCGATGCAGGAGCGCATCACCCAAATCGCGCGCGACAGCGGCATCCGCCTGTGCGGGCCAAATTGCCTCGGCCTGTTCAACATGCGCACCGGCCACACCCCGACCTTCAGTTCGTTCCTCGAGGAAGGACCGACCCCGGCCGGCCCACTCGGCATGGTGACGCAATCGGGCGCGTTCGGGACCCATCTGCTGGCACTGGCGGCGCGGCGCGGCATCCAGGTCGGCGTCTGGATGAGCACCGGCAACGAGGCGGATGTCGCGGTCGCGGACGGCATCTCCTACATGGCCGAGGATCCCGAGACGCAGGCCATCGCCTGTTATGTCGAGGCGATAAAAGACGGTGCCTTGTTCGCCGAGGCGGTGGCGCGCGCCCGCAGAAACGGCAAGCCGGTCATCGCGATGAAGGTCGGTGGCTCGGCGGTCGGCGCAGCGGCGGCGGCATCGCATACCGCGTCCCTCGCCGGCAGCGATGCGGTGTATGACGCCGCGCTGCGCCAGCTCGGTGTCGAGCGCGCCCGGACCCCGGAGGATCTGATCGAGATCGCCTATGCCTGCACGCGCGGGCGGTTGCCCGCCTCGCGCCGGCTCGCGGTCATGACGATGTCGGGCGGCGCCGGCGTCTTGATGGCGGACGCCGCCGAGGAGGAGGGCGTCGAGCTGACCCCGCTCGCCGAAGACTCACAAAAACAAGTGCTGTCCTGGGTGCCGTTCGCGGCGCCTCGCAATCCGGTCGATGTGACCGCGCAGGCGCTCAATGATCCGACCATTCTCGACAAGAGTTTCGAGCTGCTGTTCGGGAAAGAGAATTTCCCGGCGATGATCGGGTTTTTCACGACCTGGGCCAGCTCGCCGCAGATGGCCGAGCCGCTGTTCAAAGCGGTCAGCGAGGCCGCGGCGCGCTACCCCGATCGCTATTTCGCGCTGTCAGCGATCGCGACGCCCGACATGCAGCGACGCTATGAAGCGGCAGGCGTTGGGCTGTTCGAGGATCCGTGGGCCGCGGTCGCCGCGGTCGCCGGCGCGATGCGTTGCGCCGAACGGATCGCGACGCCGCCCCTGCCGGTGCCGCCGGTCCCGAAAAACCTGCCTCCCCTGCCGGAGGGCCGTATCGCCGAGCACGAGGCGAAGCGCATTCTCGCCGATGCCGGGGTGCCGGTGCTCGACGAGCGGCTCGTCACCAATGCCAGCCAGGCCGCGGTGGCGGCGGTCGAAATCGGCGACCGGCTCGTCTTGAAAATCGTCTCGCCCGATATCCCGCATAAGACCGAGATGGGCGGTGTCATGCTCGATGTGCCGGCGGCCGAGGCCGGCGCCGCCTACGAGCGGCTCGTCGAGCGCGTCACGGCGCGGGCCCCGCGCGCCAAGATCGACGGAGTCCTCATATCGCCGATGGTCAAGGGCGGGACCGAGATGATCCTCGGCGTCCAGAACGATCCGGTGTTCGGCCCGGTCGTCATGCTCGGGCTCGGCGGCATCTTCGTCGAGGTGCTGCGCGACGTGACCTTCCGCATCGCCCCGTTCGGGGTCGAGGAGGCGCACAGGATGATCCGCGAATTGCGCGGCGCCGCGATCCTCGAAGGCGCTCGCGGCCAGCCGCCCTGCGACATCGACGCGCTCGCCGAAGCACTGTCACGGCTCTCGGTGTTTGTCGCGGCGCAAAAGGGCCAGTTCACTAGCATTGATGTCAATCCGCTGCTGGTGCGCCCGAAAGGCCAGGGCGCGGCGGCGCTCGACGCGCTGATCCTGACGCCGTCCGCCGCCCCGAGCGACGATGAGGTGGCACCGTAACGAGGAGCGCGAAATATGACAGCCGTTTGTATTGACAAACGGCTGTTATATCCCCTAGATTAGTCAAGCATGGATCTGCGGATCGCTGGGTTCGACTGGGACCGTGCGAACCGCGAAAAATGTCGGAAGCACGGAGTATCGATCGCAGCGATCGAGTCGATTTTTCGCGGCTCGATCGCTGTTGTTCCGGATCCCGCGCATTCCGCCGCTGAAGAGCGGTTTAAGGCGATTGGCGTCACCGACAAGGGCCGCCACATCCTGATCGCTTTCACGCTGCGAGCCCGTGACGGAGAGACGTTCATTCGTCCGATCAGTGCGCGGTACATGCACCAGAAGGAAGTCCGCCATTATGAAGAAGCGATTGCCGAGATTCGCAACCGATGAGGAGGCAGAGACGTTCGTCGCGGAAGCCGACCTCACCGACTACGATCTCTCCGACATGCAGGTCGTGCGCTTCGAGTTCCATCCTAAGAACGAGCGCGTCAATATGCGGCTCCCGAAATCTCTGCTGGATGCCGTTAAAGCCGCCGCCGCAAGGGCTGGCATCCCGTACCAACGCTTTATCCGACAGACGCTCGAAGCTGCGGTGCAGCAGCGGCGGGGTCGCGCTTAACTCAGGCACGCCCGGCGGCGCGGGCCTTGACCAATTCCGGTGTCGGTTTTGGCATAGCGGCAGCGGCTTCGGGTTGGCCGGCGCGAGCGAGCTTGACGAGCGCCTGCATGAGCCGCGCGACCCCGGCGAGGCGCTCCTTCTCGTCGTCCCAGTTGCGCAGATAGACGAGCCGCTGGTCCGGGCGCAACCGCAACGTCCCGGCGTTCTTCTGGATCAGCTCGACGAGCCCCGCGGGGTTGGCAAAACGGTTGCCGCGCAGGGTGATGACGGCGCCCTTTGGACCGGCCTCGACCCGCTCGACCCCTGCCTCGCGGCAGTCGCGCTTGATCGCGATGATCTGCAGCAGGTTCTCGACCTCGGGCGGCAGCGGCCCGAAGCGATCGATCAGCTCGGCGGCGAAAGCATCGCGCTCGCGCCGGCTCGCCAGTTGCGCGATGCGGCGGTAAAGGCCGAGCCGCACCCCGAGATCGGCGACATAGCTTTCCGGAATCAGCACCGGCATACCGATCGTGATCTGCGGTGTCCATTCCTCGGGTGCGGTCTCATCACCACCAGCCGTCCGAGCCGCCGCGACAGCCTCTTCAAGCATGTGCTGGTAGAGCTCGATGCCGACCTCGCGGATGTGGCCGGACTGCTCGTCGCCGAGCAGATTGCCGGCGCCGCGGATGTCGAGATCGTGGCTCGCCAGCTGGAAGCCAGCGCCCAGCGTATCCAAAGTCTGCATGACATCGAGGCGGCGCTGCGCGGTCGACGCGAGTTTCTTCTTCTCGGGCAGGGTTAGATACGCATAGGCGCGCAACTTGCTGCGGCCGATGCGGCCGCGCAGCTGATAGAGCTGCGCCAGACCGAACATGTCGGCGCGGTGCACGATCAGCGTGTTCGCAGTCGGAATGTCGAGACCGGATTCGATGATGTTGGTCGAGAGCAAGACATCAAAAGCGCGCTCGTCAAAGGCGTTCATGACCGTTTCGAGCTCAGTCGGCGCCATGCGGCCATGCGCCATCCCGACGCGGATCTCGGGCACGATGCTACGCAATTCTTCGCGCACCTCGTCGAGATCGGCGATGCGCGGCGCGACGTAGAAGATCTGCCCGCCGCGATCGCGTTCGCGGAGGATCGCTTCGCGGATCACGACTGGATCGAACGGCATCACAAAGGTGCGCACCGCCAACCGGTCGATCGGCGGAGTGGCGATGATGCTCATCTCGCGCACGCCGCTGAGCGCCAATTGCAAGGTGCGCGGGATCGGCGTCGCGGTCAGCGTTAAGACATGCACGTCGGCCTTGAGCTGCTTCAACCGCTCCTTCTGCTTGACGCCGAAATGCTGCTCCTCATCAACCACGACAAGGCCGAGATGCCGGAAGTGTACATCCTTAGCGAGCAGCGCGTGCGTGCCGATGACGATGTCGATCTTGCCCTCGGCGAGTTCGGCCTTGGTCTGTTTCGCCTCCTTGGGGCTGACGAGCCGCGACAATTGCGCGACGCGCACCGGCAACCCGGCGAAGCGCTCGCTGAAGCTGCGGAAATGCTGCCGCGCCAACAACGTCGTCGGCACGATGACGGCGACCTGCGCGCCGGCGAAGGCGGCGATGAAAGCGGCGCGCAGAGCGACCTCGGTCTTGCCAAAGCCGACATCGCCGCAAACCAGCCGGTCCATCGGCTTGCCGGCGCCGAGGTCCGCAAGCGTCTCCTCGATCGCGCGCAGCTGGTCCTCGGTTTCGGGATAAGGAAAACGCGCCTCGAACTCGGCGTAGAGGCCCTCGGGCGGCAGGAGGGTTTCGCCCGGCCGCAGCTGCCGCTCGGCAGCGACGCGGATCAATTCACCCGCGATCTCGCGAATGCGCTGCTTGACCCGCGCCTTGCGCGATTGCCACCCGACCCCGCCCAAACGGTCGAGCTGCGCGCCGGCGTCTTCCGAGCCGTAACGCGACAGCACCTCGATGTTCTCGACCGGTACGAAGAGGCGGTCGTCGCCGGCGTAGAGAACCTTGAGGCAATCATGAGGCGCGCCCGCGACGTCGATCGTCTCAAGCCCCTCGTAGCGGCCGATACCGTGCTCGGAGTGCACGACGAGATCGCCGGAAGAGAGCGCCGCCGCCTCGGTGATGAAGTCGTCGAGGTTGCGGCGCCATTGGCCTTTGGGGCGCGGGGCGCGGGTGAGCCGGTCGCCGAGGATGTCCTGCTCGCCGAGCAGGACTACATCGTCGGTCGCAAACCCCTGCTCGAGCGGCAGGATCGCGAGGCCGACGGCCGCCTGAGAGAGGCGGCTGAGCGCCTTGCCGTCGGCGATGCGGCGCAGATCCGTGAGGCCATGTTCGCGCAGGACCGTCGCGAGCCGGTCGGCCGAGCCCTCGGTAAACGCCGCGACCGCGGCGTGCCGGCCGGATTTGCGCTCGCCATCGAGGTAGTCGCGCACCGCGTCGAACAGATTGAGGTTCGGGTTGGCGCGTTCGGCCGCGAAATTCTTGGCCGGACGCGCCCCGGCATCGAGCGCGTCGAGCGGGCCCTCCTCCGGCGCCGCGAACGGCGAGAGCTGCACGACGGCGCGGCCTTGCAGCCGCTGCCGCCATTCGGTCTCGTCGAGGAACATTTGTTCCGGCTGCACAGGGCGGTAGAGCGGCGCCGTGCTGCGCGGGGTCGCCGTCAGGCTCTGGCGCGCGGCATAAAAATCCGCGATCGAATCGAGCCGGTGGCGCCGCGACTCCTCGGCTTGGTAATCGAGCGAGACTGTAGCTTTCGGCAGATAGTCGAACAGAGTTTCGAGTGTCTCGTAATAGAGCGGCAGCCAATGCTCCATGCCGGCATGGCGCCGCCCGGCGCTGACCGATTCGTAGAGCGGATCGTCGCTTCCGGTGGCGCCGAATTGCTCGCGATAGCGCGAACGAAAGCGCTGGATTGCGGCATCGTCGAGCAGGATCTCGCTGACCGGCCGCAATACGAAGTTGTCGAGCGTGGCGGTCGAGCGCTGCGTCAGCGGATCGAAGCTGCGCAGGCTTTCGAGCGTGTCGCCGAAGAAATCGAGGCGGATCGGCTGGGCCGCCCCGGCGGGAAACAGATCGACGATGCCACCGCGCACCGCGAATTCGCCGGGCTCGCGCACCGTATCGGTACGGGTATAGCCGTTGTTGCGAAAGAAGCTCTGCAGCCGATCGAGCGGGATGCGCCCGCCCGGCCCCAATGCCAGCACCCGCCCGTCGAACAGCTGCCGCGGGGGCACCCGCTGCACGAGTGCGTTCACTGTCGTCAGCACGACGAGCGGCGTCGTCTCCCTGCCGCCCGCGAGCCGGGTCAGCGTATCGATGCGGCGGCTCGTGATGTCGCCATTCGGCGACACCCGGTCATAGGGCAGACAATCCCAGGCCGGAAAGGTCAGCACGTTGAGCCCGGGATGGAAGAATGCGAGCGCCGCGGCGAAACGCGACATGCGGCCGTCGTCGCGGCAGACATGCAGCCAGGTCTCGGCGCCGCTGTCGGCGAGGAGGTCGCCGACCGTCGCGGCGTCATGTCCCTCGGGCGCGCCGAACACCGTGACAGCGCGGGGGGCCTCGGCGAGCAAGCGGGCGAATTCAGCGACTTTGGTCATGTCGGGCGCGGGCGGTAGCGGAAGGCGAGGAGCAAGCGGGTCACGTCGTGATCGTATTCGGGCGGCGGCAATGTCCTCGCATTGATCCAGTCGAACAGCTCGGCATCGGGGCATTCGAGCAATGCCTCGAACCGGTCGAGCTGCGCCGCTGCGAACCCGGCAAGGTGCGCCTCGGCAAACGAGCCGAGGATCAGATCGGCTTCGCGCGTGCCGCGGTGCCAGGCACGGAACAATAGCCGCTTCCGGCGAATGTCCGGATCGGGGGAAAGCATCACCCCCGATATAGCGATCCCGCTTGGCCTCGTCAGCCATCCTCCGCGATTATCTGCGCCGCATGCGCCCCGCCCTTCTCGACAGGCTGTTCGCGCCGGTTACGGTATTGCCCGGCATCGGGCCGCAGCTCGGCCGTCTCATCGAGCGGGCGGCCGGGCCGCTCGTCGTCGACCTGTTGTGGCATTTGCCGGCCGGGCTTGTGGATCGCCGGGCCACGCCGCCAATAGCGGAACTCAACCCGCGCGACTGGCCGGAGCCCGTCGTCACGCTTAAGCTGCGGGTCGAGCGGCACGAGGCCGGTTTCGGCCGCCGACCCTATCGGGTGTACTGCACCGATGGCACCGGCACGCTGGCGCTCGTTTATTTCAGCGTCAAAGGCGACCAGCTGCACCGCCTGTTGCCGGTCGGCGCCGAGCGGGTCGTCAGCGGCACGGTCGATTACTACGGCGGTCGACCGCAAATCACCCACCCCGATCATGTCGTCGCGCCGGACCAGGCCGAGCAGATCAAGGCGATCGACCCGGTTTATCCGCTGACGGCCGGCCTGTCGCCGCGGGTGCTCGCGAAGGCGATCGCCTCGGCGTTGGAGCGCGCGCCGGAACTGCCGGAATGGCTCGACCCGGCCTTGCAGGAGCATCGAGGTTGGCCGAGCTGGACCGAGGCGCTCGCGGCCGTCCACGCGCCGCAGAGCGATGCCGATCTCGCAGCGTCCAGCCCCGCCCGCGAGCGGCTCGCGTATGACGAGATCCTGGCGTCGCAGCTCGCCGTCGCGCTGGTGCGAGCGCGGCGCCGCCGCCGCGCCGGCCGGGAGCTCGCCGGCACCCGCCAATTGCAGACGCGCGCCGAGGCACAATTCGGTTTCGCGCTGACCGGCAGCCAGCGCCAGGCCGTGGCCGAGATCGCCGGCGACATGAAATCGCTGCACCGCATGATGCGGCTGCTGCAGGGCGATGTCGGCAGCGGCAAGACGGTCGTCGCCCTCTTGGCGATGCTGCAGGCGGTCGAGAGCGGCGCGCAAGCAGCGTTGCTGGCCCCGACCGAGGTGCTGGCGCGGCAGCACCATGCAGTGTTGCAGCGCCTCGCCGCGCCGGCCGGGGTCGAAATCGGGCTCCTGACCGGCCGCGAGAAGGGCCGCGCCCGCGACTCGCTGCTGGCGAGCCTCGCCTCGGGGCTGACGCCTGTTGTCGTCGGCACGCACGCGCTGCTGCAGCCCGACGTCGCGTTCCGTGATCTGGCTCTCGCGGTCATCGACGAGCAGCACCGCTTCGGTGTCGAGCAACGCCTTGCGTTGACCGAGAAAGGCCGCGACGCGGATACGCTGCTGATGAGCGCAACGCCGATCCCGCGTACCCTGATGATGACCGCCTATGGCGATCTCGATGTCTCGCGCCTGACCGAAAAGCCGCCCGGCCGCCAGCCGGTCGACACCCGCGCCGTGCCGCTCGATCGCTTTGAGGAGGTCTCGGGCGGCATCGCGCGCACCCTGACGCGCGGCGCCAAGGTGTTCTGGATCTGCCCGGTCGTTGAGGAATCCGAAACGACGGATGTGGCGGCGGCCGAGGAGCGTTATCGCGCCCTGTCCGAGATGCTGCCCGGCCGGGTCGGGCTGGTGCACGGCCGCATGAAGAGCGCCGAAAAGGACCGCGCGATGGCCGAATTCGCCGCCTCCGATCCCAAGGGGGGCGGCGTCGATCTCCTCGTCGCGACGACGGTCATCGAAGTCGGCATCGACGTGCCGGCCGCAACGATCATGGTAGTCGAACATGCGGAACGCTTCGGCCTCGCCCAGCTCCATCAACTGCGCGGCAGGATCGGCCGCGGCGACCAGCCCTCGACCTGCATTCTGCTGTACCAGGCGCCGCTCGGCGAGGTGGCGCGCCAGCGTCTCGCGATCCTGCGCGAAACCGAGGACGGCTTCCGCATTGCCGAGGAGGATCTGCGGCTGCGCGGCGCGGGCGAGGTGCTCGGTACAAGGCAGAGCGGCTTGCCGGTGCTGCGCCTCGCGGACCTCGCGCAGCACGAGACGCTGGTCGCGGTAGCGCATGACGATGCGCGCCTGATCCTTGAGCGCGATCCCGATCTGTCGAGCCCGCGCGGCGAGGCGCTCCGGCTGCTGCTATATCTCTTTCGCCGCGACGAGGCCGTGCAGTATCTGCGCGCGGGGTGATGTTCCCGCCAAGCTCACTCGGCGGCGCGTTTGCGGGCCCGGCCGGCAACCGCGCGCACCTTGCGCGGCGCCGCAAACCAGATCACCGCGGCCGACGCGGCGCTGCACGCGCCGGAAATCCAAAACGCCGGCAGGTAGCTGCCCGTCCAGTCGTGAATTGCGCCGGCCGCCCACGGACCGGCGGCGCCGCCAAGGATCGCGGACAGCATCACGGTGCCGAAGATGCTGCCGTAATGCCGCCCCTCGAAGATCTCGGCCGGGATCGCGCCCATCACCGAGGTCAGGCCGTAGCCGAGAGTGCCCTGCGCGACGACCATCGCCCACAGCAGCGCCGGGCTCGGCCAGTCGCGCAGCAAAATGAGGGCGAGGCAGCATAGCACGAAGCCGAGATTGCCGATCGCCCATACCCATTCGCGGCCGATCCGGTCCGACAGGTGCCCGAGCCCGATCTGGCCTGGGATCGCGACCAGGCTCACGAGGCCTAGTGCCCAGGCCGCCTCGCCGGCGCCGAAGCCGACCTCGATCAGGTATTTGGTCTGGTGCACCTGCACGGCGTACCAGGAAAACAGCGCGCCGAAATAGGCCAGCGCGATCCACCAGAAGCGGGCCGTCGCGACGGCTCGGCCGAGCGTCCAGTCGACCGCGGCCCAGTCACGATCGACGATATTGTCGTAGCGCCGTGCTGCCGCGGCTCCGATAGGAGCGCCGTCGGGTTCGAGGCGGAGATCCTGTGGCCGCCGCCGCAATAGGAGATTGAGCGGCATCAGCGCCGCCAGCACCAGGATGCCAAGCACAGCGCAGGCGGCGCGCCACCCCGAGGCCGCGATGATCCCCTGCAGCCATGGCAGGATCGCGATCGAGCCGAGCCCCACCCCGGAAAAGGCGATGCTCAGCGCCAGTCCACGCCGGCGCACGAACCAGTTGGTCAGGTAAAGCGATTGGCCGGTGTAGGCGAGGCAGTTGACGCCGCCGCCGACCAGCGCACCGAGGGTCAGATAAAGTTGCCACGGCTCTTGGACGAGGGTTGCCAGCAACAGCCCCGCGCCCATTGCACCGGCCCCGATCTCCACGACCAGGCGCGGGCCGCGCAGATCCATCAGCCGGCCTACCATCGGCGTCACCACCGCCGAGACGAGAAAGCCGAAGGAGAAGGCGCCCGCCGTCATGCCGCGCTCCCAGCCGAACTCGTCGAGGATCGGCGGGAACAGGAGCGAGAAGGCGGTGCGCGCGTTGACGCCGATCGCCATCGTCACAAAGGCGATCGCCACCAGCAGCCAGCCATAGAAAAACGGCAGCCGGGCACCGAGGCCCTTGGACAGCCGTTGTGGCGCGGCCGGTTGTCCGAGCGACATACGCCATTCATAGCATGACATGCTGCCGGCCGAGGCCGTGACGCCGAGGCGGGAGAGCTTCAGCTCGGGCCCCTGGTGCGCTGCGCATAAAATACGATCAGGTCCCACGAATTGCGGATGCCGGCGGCCAGCAGCAGCACCAGCCCGACGGCGAGGGTTTCGCGTGCGCCTCGCACATGCAGGCCGGTCAGCAACGCGGCGGCAAAAATGACGCCGTAGCCGATCGTCGGAATGATCGCGTACCAGACCCGGTCGACCAAGACGACCTTGTTGCTGACGACTCGGAGCGCGGTGCTCGCCGAATAGAAGAGGCCAGCGACGCCTCCCAGGCCGAAAGTCACGCTTGCCGCCGACCAATCGAGCGACGGCACCATCGTCACCAGGCAGCCGAGGAGCACGGTCGACAAATAGATCACCGTCGGCGTCATGAACGCGCGGATCTGCGGCTCGTTTTCCTCGGTCAGAAAACTGCTGCCGATCGAGACCACGACGAACATCGCGCCGATCAATGTCGCAGCGCCGGTGCCGAGCAGGACGTAGAAATCATGCCAGCCATCAAACGGCTCGATCATCGGCCCCGGCACCGGCATTCTCCTTTGACGATTTACACGTTTCGCCGACGAGCGCACCAGGCCTGCGGCCGTTCCTTGAGCGTTATGCCGTGCTCCTCGTCGAGACCTTTCCGACGCAAACGGATGGCAAGGTCTTGCTCCTCCTACCCGCGCCGTCATAGCAACAAGCGGGAGCGACGAGATGATACCGTGGTGACGGGTTTGCGAGTACTGCGGCTGCTGATCACTCATTTCCTTGTCGCAGCGCTCGCGGTCTGCGGCACCTTGCTATGGGTGTACACCCGGCCGAAAGCGACGCCGCCGCTCCTAACCGGCTTTCAGCCGTCCGGGTTCATGGACTCTGGTGAGTTCGCGAAACGTCTTGCCAGCCGTTTCCCGGTCGGTTCTCCAGAACGCGACCTGATCGAGGACTTAGCTGAGAACCGCTTTCAAATAGACGTCGCGGATCCGCCCTCGCGTGCAGCGACCTATGACAGCGTCCGACAGTCAGGTTTCGATGTTTGTCGGCGAACGGCCACGGTCAGGTGGACGACAGACGATACCCGGCGGCTTAGCGCCATCACGGGGACGTATGTCGTCACTTGCTTGTGACGAGCGCCGTAGGGCGGAAGAGCGCCGTTTATTCCGCCCTCACCGGGGCGGCCGAAGAGGCGCTTCGCTTTTCCGCCCTGCGCCACTAGGTTTCTGTCGTGATTGCCTAGCCGCTGGGCATCGGTTTTACGGAGACGACGCATGTTGCAGATGGCCGGCCGGATGGAGGTGCTTGGCACCGAAACCGCCTTCGAGGTATTGGCCCGCGCCAATGCGTTGGCGGCGCAAGGCCGATCCATCATCAATCTCGGCATCGGTCAGCCCGACTTCCCGACCCCTTCGCATATCGTCGAAGCGGGCCGCAAGGCGCTCGCTGACGGCCATCACGGCTATACCCCGGCCAACGGCATCGCGCCGCTCCGCGCCGCTGTTGCCGCCGACCTCTGGCGGCGGCACAAGGTTGAGGTCTCGCCCGACCAGGTGCTCGTCGTCCCCGGGGGCAAGGTCACGATGTTCTTCGCGATCATGATGTTCGGCGAACCCGGCATCGAGATCCTGTACCCGAACCCCGGCTTTCCGATCTACGAGAGCGTCATCCGCTTTTCCGGCGCGACGCCGGTGCCGGTGCCGCTCTATGAGAGCAAGGGGTTCTCGTTCAGCGCCGACGAGGTGCTGGCGAAGATCACGCCGAAGACCCGGCTCCTGATCATCAACAGCCCGGCCAATCCCACGGGCGGCGTCGTGCCGCGCTCGGAACTGGACCGGCTCGTCGCCGGCCTCGAAAAGAACCCGCATGTCGCAGTCATGAGCGATGAAATCTATGGCGAGATCCTCTATGACGGCGCCGAGCATGTCAGTCTGCTCTCCTATCCGTCGATCCGCGAGCAGGTCATCCTGCTCGACGGCTGGAGCAAGACCTATGCGATGACCGGCTGGCGCATGGGCTACGGCGTCTGGCCGAAGGCATTGTTCCCGGCCGCCGAGCGGCTGGCGATCAACTGCCATTCCTGCGTCAACGCCGCAACCCAATGGGCCGGCATCGCCGCGCTCGAGGGCCCGCGCGAGCCCGTCCTGCGCATGGTCAAGGCCTTCGCCGAGCGGCGGGAGGTCATCGTCGCGGCGCTGAATTCATTGCCCGGGATCCGCTGCGTCAATCCCGGCGGCGCGTTTTATGCCTTCCCGAATATTGCCGGCACCGGCTACAGCGCGCGCGACTTGCAGGGCGAATTGCTGGACAAGGCCGGGGTGGCGACGATCGCCGGCACCAGCTTCGGGGCGTTCGGCGAAGACTACGTGCGCTTTTCCTACGCCAGCAGCGTCGAGGCGATCGGCGAGGCGATCGAGCGCATCCGCCAATTCCTGGGTAACCTGCCGCGCAAAAATTAGGCATAATCCGCCGACTTTGCCTAATCAGGCGGCATAAAACGCCCTTGTCCCTACCGCCGCCGTCGCCGCCCGCCCCTGGCATGGGTTATGCTCTACATGGCGCCAGGGCGCGGCGCCGCCCGCACAGAGAGTGGATCGATGAAGAAGGTCGAAGCGATCATCAAGCCGTTCAAACTCGACGAGGTGAAGGAGGCGCTCCACGAGGTCGGCATCAAGGGCATCACCGTCACCGAGGCGAAGGGTTTTGGCCGGCAGAAGGGCCACACAGAGCTTTATCGCGGCGCCGAGTACGTCGTCGACTTTCTGCCCAAGGTCAAAATAGAGGTGGTCATGGAAGAATCGATGGTCGAGCGGGCCGTCGAGGCGATCCAGCAGGCTGCCCATACCGGCCGCATCGGCGACGGCAAGATCTTTGTTTCGACGATCGATGAGGCGATCCGCATCCGTACCGGAGAGCGCGGCGCCGATGCGATCTGACCGCGAAATCCTGGGAGCGATGCGCCGTCGGGAAGGCTTGACAGGCCCGGCGCAAGACTTTCTTGTGACCACCAGCGGCAGCCCCGGGCGCGCCGCGAGTATCCTTTAAATCCCTCAACCTTAAACACGGAACCGTGCGATGGCCGACACCCAGAAAGTCCTCGATTTGATCAAGGAGCACGACGCCAAATACGTCGATTTCCGCTTCACCGACCCGCGCGGCAAGTGGCAGCACTTGGCGCATCACGTGCGCACGATCACCGACGAATTCCTCAATGAGGGGGTACCGTTCGACGGCTCGTCGATCGCCGGGTGGAAAGCGATCAACGAGTCGGACATGCTGCTCGTGCCGGATTGTGCGACCGCCACGCTCGACCCGTTCGCGGCGCAGACCTCGGTCATCGTGTTCTGCGACACGCACGAGCCGCTGACCGGTCAACCCTATGGCCGCGACCCGCGCTCGATCGCCAAGAAAGCCGAGCAGCATCTGATCTCAACCGGCGTCGGCGACAAGGCGTATTTCGGCCCGGAGGCCGAGTTCTTCGTGTTCGACGACGTGCGCTACGCCAGCACGATGAACGGCGCGATGTACGAGATCGACAGCGAGGAAGGTCCCTACGTCAGCAGCAAGCAATACCCGGACGGCAACACCGGCCACCGGCCGCCGATCAAGGGCGGCTACTTCCCGGTGCCGCCGGTTGACAGCCTCAGCGACCTCCGGGCCGAGATGCTGTCGGTCATGTTCGACATGGGACTGCAGGTCGAAAAGCATCATCACGAGGTGGCCCCGTCGCAGAACGAATTAGGCTTTGTCTATTCGACGCTGGTGCGCACCGCCGACAACATGCAGATCTACAAATACGTCGTGCACAACGTCGCCCACCAATACGGCAAGACAGCGACCTTCATGCCGAAGCCGATCAAGGGCGACAACGGCTCCGGCATGCATACCCATCAATCGGTGTGGAAAGGCGAGCGCCCAGCCTTCGCCGGCAATCTCTACGCCGATCTGTCGGAAACGGCGCTTTACTACATCGGCGGCATCCTGCGGCACGCGAAGGCACTCAACGCGTTCACGAACCCCGCGACCAACAGCTACAAGCGGCTGATCCCGGGCTTCGAGGCGCCGGTGCTGCTGGCCTACTCGGCGCGCAACCGCTCTGCCGGCTGCCGCATCCCGATCGTGTCGAGCCCGAAAGCAAAACGCGTCGAGGTGCGTTATCCCGATCCCGCCGCCAACCCGTATCTCGCCTTCGCGGCGATGCTGATGGCCGGGCTTGACGGCATCCAGAACCGCATCCATCCGGGTGATCCGATGGACAAGAACCTTTACGATCTGCCGCCGGAAGAGCTGAAGGACATCCCGACCGTGTGCGGCTCGTTGCGCGAGGCGCTTGAGGAGTTGCGCAACGACCACGCCTTCCTGACGAAGGGCGACGTGTTCACGAGCGACTTCCTCGAATCGTACATGGAGCTAAAGTGGGAGGAAGTGTACAATTTTGAGCACACGCCCCACCCGATCGAGTTCCAGATGTACTATTCTGTCTGAGACTTGCGCCCGGCGCGTTCGCGCGCCGGACCCGAGGGGGGAAGCATGGCCGGCCCAAGCTGAATTACTGGGCCGGCCATGCCGTTTTCGGGGACCTCTCCTGGCGGCTATCGGATCAGCCAGGACGCGAGAAGCGCGAGCGCCAATAAGGCCGCGATGCCTTGCCAGACCTGCAGCGGGGCGCGCTCATAAAGCGTGCGCGGCCGACCGGTGTCGGCCGGCGCGCGCGCCGGCCCGGCCTCCAGAACCAGCGCGAATTCGATCATGTCGCCGTAGCGCTTGTCGGGATCGGAGGCGATCGCGCGCGCCAGCGCCGCGTCCAGCCAGGCCGGGAGATCGGGCCGCAGAGCCGACAAATCCTTCGGCCGGGTGCGGCGCGGCGGGCTGACGGCATCGGCATTGCCGTACGGGTATTCGCCGGTGATGGCGCGGAACATCGTGACGCCCAATGCGTAGATGTCGGTGGCCTCATTGCCGGCTTCGCCCGCACGCATCTCGGGCGCCATGTAGGCCAGCGTGCCGGGAATATTTTCAGGCGGAAACTCCTCGAGTCCGGCAACGCGGACGACCCCCAGATCGATCAGCTTCAAGGATCCGCCGCCTTCTAGGATCACATTGTCCGGCTTGATGTCGCGATGAACGATGCCGGCACGATGCAGCGCCGCCACGGCGCGCGCCAGCGTGACCGCAATGTTTCGACCCTCTTCCAGCGCCATCGCGGGGCGCCGCGCGAGCCGGGTTTCGAGAAGCTCGCCCTGATAGAGCGGCATCACGGTGTAGAGGCAGGTCTGGCGGGTGGGCGGCAGTTCGATGATGCGGCCGACGCCGGGGTTGTGCACGCGGGCGCCGACCCAGGCCTCGCGCGCGAAGGCAGCTCGGTAAGCCTCGACGGTCGCAAGCTCGGGCTTGGGAAACTTCAGCGCAAACTCGCCACCCTCGACCTCGTCCTCGGCGGCGAATATCCGCGTGTATCGGCCGTCGGAGATCAGCGCCCTGAGTATAAATCCGTCGATCGTCTCGCCGCCGAGCGGCACCGGGATCACGGGCAGCTGCAGGATGGCGGCGCTGACATCCGCCGATCTCGCACTCGGCAGCGCGATGACGTCGAGAACGAGCGCGGTGCAATTATCGGTGCTGCCCGAATCGAGCGCGGCGGCCACCAAAGCGTTGGCCGTGTCATCGGGAGCGGAGCGCTCGCGCAAGATTTCGACGATCCGAGGTTCGGACAGAACCCCGTGCACCCCGTCGCTGCACAACAAAAAGCGGTCGTGCAATGCGACCGGCTGCGTTGAATAGTCGAGGAGGACCTCCGTCTCCACGCCCAAGGCACGGGTCAGCGTATGAGAGCGCGCCGCACCCTCCTGGCGCACATGGTCGACCGTCAGGCAGGTCAGGCGGTTGCCGTTGAACCGGTAGGCGCGCGTGTCCCCGACATGCAGCAAGTGAGCGAGGCGGCCGCGCAGCACGAGCGCCGTAAAGGTGCAGCCGAGCCCGGCCAGTTCGGGGTCCTGACGCCCCATTGAATTGATCCAGCCATTGAGCGCGCTGACGATCCGCGCTCCCGCGCGCTGCACCTCCATCGTCTCGGGCAGGTCGCAAAATCCGTCGAGAAAGCCGCGCACCGCGGTCTCGGCCGCAATGCGCCCGCCTTTGGCGCCGCCGATGCCGTCGGCGATGGCCGCGACGACCTCCTGGCGCGGCTGCGGCAACTCCGCGCCGATCAACGCGCCCGCGAAATCCTCATTGGCCTTGCGCCGCCCGGTCTTCGAGGCAAAGCCGACGCTGGCCTGGATCGCGAGCTCAGGGGCGGCCATGGCACTGAACACGCGGCCGGGTCACCGCGAACGCTCCAGCTCGCAGCGAGCCCGCCGAAAATAGCCGCCCGTGCTCGATGCGATGCTGGTCGTCAGATTGCCGGTCTTACGATCGAGCGAGTTGTTTCCGAGATCCTTGGGGTCGAACCAGGAAATCTCACCCTGGGAAATTCTCGCCGGGTGGGAATCGACGGTCGCGTTGCCGTAATCGATCGTGTGCTGCCAAGACGCGCCGTTGACGGGATTGGTGCAGGTAATCGCGGCCGCTCCCTGCTGCGCACTGCCGCTTACCGTCGGAAGCGCCAACACCGCGAACCAGGCGATACCTGACGCCAGAAGCCGGTTGTGCAACATCGAAATCGCCATCCGCCGATCCATAACGAAATCCCCGCCGTCTGCAAAGCCGAGCGCATATCGAGAGCCGCCCGGCAGAACTGCCTAATTTATTGGCAATTCGCTTGTTCAAGGCCGGCCGTTTACGAAAATGCTGCAGTTATCCGGCGATTTCGACGTGCCCGCGCGGCTGGCATGGCTCTTGCCTCGCAGCTTGCTGCCGCCCATCCGGATCGACCGCTGGGCACCCAGGTTGCGCGCGTTTCAGAACGGAAAAAACGAGGGGATAAGCCAATGCTTGTACCATCACCCAAGTGGCTCGATACCGGCAACAATGCCTGGCAACTCGCGGCCGCGACTTTTGTCGGCCTGCAAAGCATTCCCGGTCTGGCGGTGCTCTATGGCGGCATCGTCAAACACAAATGGGCCATCAACTCCGCCTTCATGTGCTTCTACGCCTTCGCCTCGGTGTTGGTCGTATGGATCTTGTTCGACTACAACATGGCCTTCGGCGAACAGTGGTTGCCGTTCCTAGGCAAACCGGGGCTGGCCACCTCGGCCGCGTTCACGACCGGACAGGCGGTGATACCGGCGGCGTCGGGCGGCATGCCGGAACTGACCTTTCCGATGGCGACGCTGATCTTCTTTCAGTTCGTGTTCGCCGCGATCACGGTGATCATTCTCGCCGGCTCAGTGCTAGGCCGCATGAACTTCACGGCCTGGGTCATCTTCTGCCCGGTGTGGATGACGCTCGTTTATACGGTCGGGGCATTCAGCTTGTGGGGCGGCGGCTGGCTCTCGCAGCTGGGTGTGCAGGACTTCTCGGGCGGCTACGTCATCCATCTGGCCGCCGGAACGTCCGGATTTGTCGCCGCGGCGGTCGTCGGGCCGCGCCTCGATGCGGACCGACAGCATTTCCCGCCGAATAGTCTTCTGGTCACGCTGATCGGGGCGGGCATCCTGTGGCTCGGCTGGAACGGCTTCAACGGCGGCGACCCCTACTTCGCCAACCACGACGCCGGCGCGGCCGTGCTCAACACCAATACGGCAACCGCCGTCGCTCTTCTCGTCTGGACGCTGATGGACAAGATGGCCTACGGCAAGCCGTCGATCATCGGCGCCGTCAACGGCATGATCGCCGGTCTCGTGGCGATCACCCCCGGCGCCGGTTTTGTCGATGGCTGGGGCGCGATCATCATCGGCGTCGTTGCCGGCATCATTCCCTGGCTCGCGATGAACAAGCTGCAGAAGACCAGGCTGATGATGCGGGTCGATGACACCCTGAGCGTGTTTTCGACGCATGGCATCGCCGGCCTGACCGGCGGTCTATTGGTTGGCATCCTCGCCAATCCGGACATGCTCGAATACATCGGCACCGACAAGGAAGCGCCTGGGGTCAGCGTCACCGGCCTGCTTTACGGCGACACCGGAAATCAGCTGCTGCTGCAGCTTGAGGGCGCGCTCTTCATCATCGTGTTCAATGCGATTGCGACCTTCGTCATCCTGAAGGTGATCTCGGTATTCGTGCCGCTGCGCATGTCCGAGGCGCAATTGCGGGTCGGCGATGACGCGGTTCACGGCGAGACGGCCTATGCCCTCGGCAGCGACGAAGCGGTGGCGGCCGCGGCGGACGACTAAGAACCAGGTGCCGGGAAGCGGATCCGCTGCTTCCCGGTTTCCGTCTCCGTAGCACGCGCTGCGCAGGCATCAGATGGCAGAAAGAGGACGGGTTGTTGCGAGGACCCGCCCTCTTGCCCCGTCCTCGGTGTCGTCGGCGCTTCGTTCTCCAACGGCTTTGTCCTCCTGGGAGCCTCGTCCATGAGAGTGGTTTATCGGCGTGCGCGACATGCCGTAGCCGCAGCCTCGGTTGCCACGCTATGGGCGGCCGCCGCGATGGCGCAAACGCCGGCCCCTGCGGCGCCCGCTGCGACACCGGCCGCCGCCGCGGCGAGCACGATCAATAGCGGCGACACGGCGTGGATGCTGACCTCGACGGCGCTGGTCCTGATGATGACGATCCCCGGGCTGGCGCTGTTCTACGGCGGCATGGTGCGCAAGATGAACGTGCTCGCCACCGTCATGCAGAGCTTCGCGATCACCTGCCTCGTCACGGTATTGTGGATGATCGTCAGCTACAGCCTTGCCTTCACCGAGGGGAACCCGTTTTTCGGCGGGTTCAGCCGCGTCCTGCTCGACGGCATGACGATCGATTCGGTCAACGACCTGGCGAAGACCATTCCCGAATCGGTTTACATGTGCTTCCAGATGACGTTCGCGATCATTACGCCGGCATTGATCTGCGGCGCGTTCGCGGACCGGATGAAATTCTCGGCGCTGCTCTGGTTCATCGGGCTGTGGGCGGTGCTGGTCTATGCGCCGATCGCGCATTGGGTCTGGGGTCCCGGCGGTTTCCTGAATGACGCCGGCGTCCTCGATTTTGCCGGCGGCACGGTCGTGCACATCAATTCCGGCGTCGCCGGGCTGATGGCGGCGCTGGTCCTGGGCCGGCGGCGCGGCTACCGCAGCGAACCGATGGCGCCGCATAACCTGGTGCTGAGCGTCGTCGGCGCGTCGCTGTTGTGGGTCGGCTGGTTCGGCTTCAATGCGGGCTCGGCGACAGCCGCGAACGGCAGTGCCGGCATGGCGATGGCGGTGACGCAGATCGCGACCGCGACGGCGGCCCTGACCTGGATGTTCGTCGAGTGGGCGCTCAAGGGAAAACCGAGCGTTCTCGGGATCATCTCGGGGGCGGTCGCCGGTCTCGTCGCGATCACGCCCGCATCGGGCTTTGTCGATCCGAAAGGGTCGCTGATCATCGGCATTGCCGCGGGGGTCCTGTGCTATTGGGGCGCCACCGGTCTCAAGAACGCGCTCGGCTACGACGACAGCCTCGACGCGTTTGGCGTGCACGGGGTGGGCGGTGCGACCGGCGCGATTCTAACGGGTGTGCTGGCCGTCTCGGCGATCGGCGGCGAGGGCCATAGCGGCCTCATCGACGGCAATCCGCACCAGGTCCTCGTGCAGTTGTACGGCGTCGCCTGCACGGTCGTGTACGACGCGATCGTCTCGCTGATTCTCCTGAAACTGGTCGATCTCGTGATCGGGCTGCGCGTCGATGCGGACACCGAGCGCGAAGGGCTCGACCTCGCGATCCACGGCGAGGTCATCCAGTGAGAGATCACGTTTGCCGTTTTGCTGGGCAGTTACTTTGCCTAAAAATTGAACAGCAGGAAAAGTGTTTCAATTTTAAGTACGGCACCGCAAAATGGGCGAGTAACCGGCCATCGTTCATTAGCCGTCAGCCGGCGATGTTGTGAAGGTCGCTCTTGTTGGGGGAAGAAACCGATGAAACGTATCTCGTGGGCCAAGTTGCCGAGCAGTGCAGCGCTGATCGCTGCGACCGCGATTGCCGCGGCTCCGGCTTTGGCGCAGCAACCGCCGCCGCCACCCGTCTTGGTCGCGCCCCCGCCGCCGCCACCGCCCGCCGCGGCGCCGGAAGCGCCCGCCTCGACTGCGATGACGACGCCCTCGATGACGGGACCGCTGGTCGCCAACCCCAACCCGTACAGCTTTGACGACCCGTCTGGGTTCTTCGGCAAGATCTATGTCACCGGTGCGCTGACCGGTCTGGGGCTCGTCCAATCGAACCCGGTCCCGGGCGACCACACGTTCCGCCCCGACGCCAGCAACGCTCAGGTGATCGTGCAAAAAACCGATGGGCTGTTCCAGTTCTACCTTCAGGCGGGGATGTATTCCTTCCCCGCGGTCGGAACGCCCTATGTCAGCGCGTGGCGGACAACCGGCGACACTTTCACGCCGTTGCCCGTAGCCTATGCCAAGCTCGCGCCGACCGACGAATTCTCGATCCAGGTCGGCAAGTTGCCAACGCTGATCGGCGCTGAATACGCGTTCACCTTTCAGAACATGAACATCGAGCGCGGTCTGCTATGGAGCCAGGAGCCGATCATCAGTCGCGGCATACAGGCGAACTACACGCTCGGTCCACTCGCGTTGTCAGCCTCGCTGAACGACGGTTTTTATTCCGACAGCTATAACTGGCTGACCGGCTCTGCCGCGTGGACGATCAACAAGGAAAACACATTGACCGTGGTCGGCGGCGGCAATTTCGACCACACAGACAAAAACGCCTTCTCCTCCACTCTGCCCGTTGTCGTGAAGACCCCGTTTTTCCAGAACAACGGCGATATTTTCAACATCATCTACACGTACAACGCGGCGCCTTGGACGATAACGCCGTACTTTCAATACACCCATGTCCCGAGCAATCCGTTCCTCGGGGCGATCAAGGGCGCGGAAACCTTTGGCGGCGCAATCCTGGCCAACTATGCGGTGAACGATAACGTCAACGTCGCGGGCAGGGCCGAGTACATCTCGTCAAGCGGCAGCGCCGCCGGGGGGAACGCCAACGTACTCTATGGGCCGGGCAGCAACGCCTGGTCGCTGACCTTCACGCCGACATACCAGGAAGGCATCTGGTTTGTGCGCGAGGAAGTGTCCTATGTGCGGGCCGAAAGCATCACTCCGGGCTTCGCTTTCGGCAAAAGCGGCGGCGCCCATAGCCAGGCGCGCGTGCTGATCGAGGGCGGCATCATTTTCTAGGGTGTATGCTGCGCCGGTCTGGACGAGAACAGGCCGGCGCTCCGGCGCCGCCGGAGGGTGAAGCGATGAAGAAGATCGAAGCGATCATCAAGCCGTTCAAGCTCGATGACGTCAAGAATGCGCTGCACGAGATCGGCGTCACCGGCATGACCGTCAGCGAAGTCCGCGGCTTCGGTCGTCAGAAGGGACACACAGAGGTCTATCGCGGCGCCGAGTACGTCATTGATTTCCTGCCGAAGGTCAAAATCGAGGTCGTGCTCGACGATGCGCTGGCGGTGCGCGCGGTCGAGGCCATCCAGCAGGCGGCGAAGACCGATAAGATCGGCGACGGCAAAATCTTCGTGCTGCCGGTCGAGGAGGCGCTGCGCATCCGCACCGGCGAACGCGGCCCCGACGCGGTGTAGAGCTAGCCGCTTTCACCAGACTGCGGGCCAACCAGCTCCGTAAGTTTGCGGACGGTATTCCAGTTGCGCCCGGTGCCGCGAGTGCCGAGCCGCGTCTCGATGAGACGCGTCGTCAGCTTCGAGCGGCCGATCCCAGCCGGATACAGGATATACATTTCCCTGCCTGCCGCGTGAAAAGTCTCGGGGCCGGTAATTGCGGCACGAAGCGTTTCGAACGCGTGAGCGGGCGGTGCGCTCTTCAGGACGATCAGCAACAGATGACTCGGATCGCATACGGCTTCATCGTGGAACGGGTTTGACGCGACGATGCGCGCCCATTCCTCGGCGCTGCGAACCAGGAAATCGGTGCGAAGCTGGAGCCGGTCCGCCGCCGCGGTCTCCAATAATCTTTCGAGCTCGCCGCCGCTCCCGTGATCGCTGCGAAACACGAGATTACCGCTCTGCAGGAGCGTCGTTGCCTCGCTAAATCCTAACCCGGTGAGCAGTCCGCGAAGGGCGGGCATCGGGACGGTCCCGGTGCCGCCGACGTTGACGGCCCGGAGCAACGCGATGTGGATCGCCATGGCGCGGCGCGCAGCGCGATGTGGACGGCGCTGTCGCGGCGCGGGCGCGCGTTATTCCGGTTTCGGCGTCTTCGGCGGTTCCGGCGCCGTCTCGCCAGGCTGGAAGTCGAGCGACACGCCGTTCATGCAGTAGCGCAGGCCGGTCGGCTTCGGACCGTCCTCGAAGACGTGCCCGAGATGGCCGCCACAGCGGCGGCAATGCACTTCGGTGCGGGTCATGAAAAAGCTGCGGTCGGTTTCGGTCTCGACCCCGTTTTCGAGCGGCGCATAGAAACTCGGCCACCCCGTGCCGCTGTTGAATTTCGTCTCGGCATCGAATACAGGCTGACCGCACGCGGCGCAGTGGTAGATCCCGGCGCCAGACTGCTTGTCGAGCGGGCTCGTGCCGGCGCGCTCGGTGCCGTGCTGGCGCAGCACCCGGTATTGCTCGGGAGTCAGCTTGCGGTGCCACTCCTCATCGCTCAGCTCCAACTCGAAATGCTTGCCCGTGCCGGATGACGCGCCGCGGCCGGTCAAGCGGCCCAATAAACCTTCAGCCATGTCGCTTGCCTTTTCGACAGCGGTGGACCCGCCGTCAATATCGGCCTCCCGATCCCTCTCGTGAAGGGGCTTCTCGTCAACGGGTTTGTCGTAAAGCGGAGCACGCGGCACCGGCGCGACGCCGCCTTCCGCCTTCAGTGAATCCGTTCGCCGATTTCGGGTTCGGGGCGGAGCAGCTCCGCCGTCGAGCGTGCGATCCAGCACCACACAACGCAGGTCAACTCGTCATCGCCGCCGCGCAAGCGCTCCGCCTCGCGCTCGGCGACACTCACCGCCTCCGCGCCATGCCGCCGCACCAGCAACAGGGCGGCCTCCCAGATCTTGCGCTCGTTGGTCATCATCATGATCGTAAATCCCGGCGGGACGGTTCGGTTCCACGGAAACCGCCACCTGTCTGGAGGCCCAACGGGTACGCGCAACATATTGTTATCTACGCCCATCGATAATACTGCATCCTGCTTGCGCGGGGTGCAAGCACTCCTATAATCGTGTTCATCATGGCAGACCTGTTCGAGAACCTCGCGCCTACCAAGGCAGCGGGCAAAACCAACGGCTCGGGTGACAGCTATTCCGGCAGCTATTCCGCCAAGGATATCGAGGTCCTGGAGGGTCTGGAGCCGGTGCGCCGGCGCCCCGGCATGTATGTCGGCGGCACCGACGAGCGGGCGCTACACCATCTCGCCGCCGAGGCGCTCGACAACGCGATGGACGAGGCGGTCGCCGGATACGCGACGCGAATCGAGCTGGAGCTGGACGCGGCGGGATGGGTCACGGTGCGCGACAACGGGCGCGGCATCCCGGTCGACCCGCATCCGCGTTTTCCGAAAAAATCGGCGCTCGAAATCATCCTGACGATGCTGCATTCGGGCGGCAAGTTCGGCGGCGACGCGTACAAGACCTCGGGCGGGCTGCACGGCGTCGGCATTTCGGTCGTCAACGCGTTGTCCGATCAGCTTGACGTCGAGGTCGCGCGTGACAGGAAGCTCTGGCAGCAGAGCTATCGCCGCGGCGTGCCCCAAGGAAAGGTCAAGGATTGCGGGCCGGTGCAGAACCGGCGCGGCACGGTACTGCGGTTTCATCCCGATCCCGAGATCTTCGGCGAGGCCGGGTTCCGCCCGGCGCTGCTCTATCGGATGGCGCGCTCGAAGGCGTATCTGTTCCGGGGCGTCGAGATCCGCTGGCGCTGCGATCCGTCGTTACCGCGACCCGAGGGCGTGCCGCAGGAAGCGCGGCTGCATTTCCCGAATGGACTCGGCGATTTCCTTGCCGCGAGCCTCGAAGACCGCGCGCTGTTGACGCCGAAACCGTTTCTCGGCCGCGCCGAATTTCCGGATAGCGGCCCAGGGGGCGGTCACGTCGAATGGGCGCTCGTGTGGCCAGAGGACGAAGAGGACGGCTTCTGCCATTCCTACTGCAATACGATCCCGACGCCGGAAGGGGGCACGCATGAGGCCGGACTGCGCCAGGCGCTGACCCGCGGCATCCGCGCCTATGGCGAATTAGTTGGGCACCGCCGCGTCGCTGCGGCGACGGGCGACGACGTCAGCGCCGGCGCGGCGATGCTGCTGTCGCTGTTTCTGCGCGACCCGCAATTCCAGGGCCAGACCAAGGAACGGCTCGCCTCGGCCGAGGCGGCGCGGCTCGTCGAGACGACGGTGCGCGATCATTTCGACCATTGGCTCAGCGCCGACCCGCAGACCAGCCGCACACTGCTCGACCGCATCGCCGAGCGCTCCGAGGAGCGGCAGCGGCGCCGCCAGCAAAAGGAGATGGCGCGCAAGAGCGCGACGCGCAAATTGCGCCTCCCGGGGAAGCTCGCCGATTGCACGCGCGACAACGCGCAGGGCACCGAGATCTTTCTCGTCGAGGGCGACAGCGCCGGCGGCTCGGCAAAGCAAGCGCGCGACCGCGAGACGCAGGCGATCCTGCCGCTGCGCGGCAAGATCCTCAACGTTGCGAGCGCGTCGGCCGACAAGATGCGCGCAAACCAGGAACTCTCCGACATCGCGCTGGCGCTCGGCTGCGGCACCGGCTCGCATTATCGCGAGGAGGCGCTGCGCTACGAGCGCGTCATCATCATGACCGACGCCGATGTCGACGGCGCGCATATCGCCTCGCTCTTGATGACGTTTTTCTTCCGCGAGATGGCGAAGCTGGTCGATAACGGGCACCTGTTTCTCGCGCTGCCGCCGCTCTACCGGCTGACCCAGGGCGAGGTGACGCATTACGCGCGCGACGATGCGCATCGCGAGGAATTGCTCGCGACCGCGTTCAACGGCCGCGGCAAGGTCGAGATCAGCCGCTTCAAGGGGCTCGGCGAGATGCCGGCGCGCTATCTCAAGGCGACGACGATGGACGCGGCGCAGCGCACGCTGCTGCGCGTCAAACTGCCGGAGCGCGCCGACCCGGCGGCGCTCGAAAGCGCCGACGAGGGCTTCGCCCGCACCGAGAAACTGGTCGAGACGCTGATGGGGCGGCGCCCGGAGTTGCGCTTCGACTACATCCAGAAAAACGCCCGCTTCGCCCGTGACCTCGACCTATGATCGCGGCGATGCCAAAGCAAAATCAAACCTCATCCTGAGCAGCGCCAAGGCGAAGCCGCCGCGCGTGTCGAAGGACGCGTGCTTCTCATGGTGCTTCGCTTGCCGCGGCGTGTGCGACGGAGGTGGCGGGCTACGCTTCGCTCACCCGCCCTAGCTTCAGGGCACATCGCATCTTTGCAATCCTGAAAATCAGGGGCCGGCGCGGAGGCATCTTGCTTTGGTCTTGGCTTCCGCTTACCTAGTGCCCCGTCGACCCGGTTGGGTTCGGCGTCACTGCCGGCGTTCCTAACGAACCCCCCGACCGTGCTTCCCGAATCCCGCCGACGTCCGATCCGCCGTGCGGTTGCGCGGCGGCCTTGATACCAAATTGGAGTTACTGCGAATGGCGACCGGTACGGTCAAATGGTTCAACGCCCAGAAGGGCTACGGGTTTATTCAGCCAACCAGCGGAGGCGCCGACGTCTTTGTGCACATCTCCGCCGTCGAGCGGGCCGGGATGGACGGCCTCAACGAGGGCCAAAAGCTGACTTTCGAACTCGAACAAGGACAACGCGGCCGGGTTTCGGCTGTCAACCTCCGTCCGGCCTAACCGGTCGGTTGTCAAGGGGCGCTTCGGCGCCCCTTTTTCCTGGTTCAAACCCCTCAACCCCTCTGGCCGCAACAACACAGGAGTATTCATTGCCAAAGGAAGATCTGATCGAATTCGAAGGCACCGTCATGGAGCTGCTGCCCGATGCGCGGTTCCGGGTGCGGCTCGACAACGGCCATGAGACGCTCGCCTATTCCTCGGGAAAAATGAAGAAAAACCGCATCCGCATTCTGGCCGGCGATCGCGTCACTGTCGAAATGACCCCGTACGATCTGACCAAAGGCCGGATCAATTTCCGCCACAAGGACACCGCTGCGCCGCCGGTCATGCCGCGCCCGCAGTTCCGCAGGCGTTAGAACGGGCACCGGTAACAACGGCAGCGCTGTCCTGTTTTAAAGACACGGCCGAAACAGGGAAAAAACTTGACTTTTGGCCGGTTATCCCCAACTAAAGTGCGGGCGATCCGCCCCGCTAGATCTTTGCGTAAGGCAACAACTTCTCAATGAATTTTAACGAACTGGGACTCTCGCCTGAACTTTTGCAGGCGATAACAGACACCGGCTACACCAACCCCACCCCGATCCAAGAGCAAGCCATCCCCGTCGTCGCCCAAGGCCGCGACGTGCTCGGCTGTGCCCAGACCGGCACCGGCAAGACCGCCAGCTTCGCGCTGCCGATGATCGACAAGCTCGCCGCCGGCCGCTCGCGGGCGCGGATGCCGCGCTCGTTGATCCTCGAACCGACCCGCGAACTGGCGACGCAGGTCGAGGCCTCCTTCGAGCGCTACGGCAAGCACCACCGCCTCACAACCGCGCTGCTGATCGGCGGCGAGAGCTTTGCCGACCAGCTGAAAAAGCTCGACCGCGGCGTCGACGTGCTGATCGCGACCCCGGGCCGGCTTCTCGACTTGTTCGAGCGCGGCAAGGTGCTCTTGACGGACGTGCGCATCCTGGTCATCGACGAGGCCGACCGGATGCTCGATATGGGGTTCATCCCCGATGTCGAGCGGATCGTCGGGCTATTGCCGAAGGGGCGGCAGACCCTCTTCTTCTCGGCGACAATGCCGCCGGAGATCCGCCGCCTGGCCGACGCGTTCCTCAAGGATCCCGTCAGCATCTCGGTGTCGCCGCCGGCCTCGCCGGCAGAGACCGTGCAACAATCGATCGTCATCGTCGCGCCGGAAGACAAGCGCGAGGCGCTCCGCCAGCTGATCGGCAGCGAAGACGTCAAGAACGCCCTCATTTTCTGCAACCGCAAACGCGATGTCGACATCCTGCAGCGCTCGCTGACCCGCCACGGGTTCGACGCGGCCGCCCTGCACGGCGATATGTCGCAGCCGAAGCGGACCGAGACGCTGGAGCGCTTCAAAAACAGCGAGATCCGTCTCCTCGTCGCCAGCGACGTCGCGGCGCGCGGCCTCGACATCCAGGGGCTGTCGCACGTCTTCTGCTTTGATGTGCCCTACCATGCCGAGGATTACGTGCACCGCATCGGCCGCACCGGACGGGCCGGGCGGCAGGGTCGCTCGTTCATGTTGGCGGCCCCCGAAGACGGCAAATCCGTCGCGGCGATCCAAAAGCTGATCGGCAAGGAAATCCCGGTCGCGCGGATCAGCGATTTCGCGCCGGTCGAGCTTGAATTCGACGGCGGCGACCGCCGCGGTCGCGGCCGAGGCCGGCCGGCGCCGAACGGGCATCGGGCCAGTGCGCCGGCCAATGGACGCCAAGCTGGGGAGCGGCCGCGCGGGCGCGCAGTTCCCGCCAGGGACGACCTCGGTGAGCGGCAACCGCGGCGCCGCGAGCGGCCGGCTGTTGCCGAGCCACGCGGCGACGCCGCGGAGCATGCGGTCGTGAATTTTCCCCGTCCCCAACCGGAACCGCGTCACAAGCGGCAGCCCGAGCGGCGTCCGGAGCAGCCGGAACGGCGGGTCGTCGGCTTCGGCGATGATCTGCCGGCTTTCCTGGCGCGTGCCCCGCGCATCGTCGCCGAAGCCTAAGCCCGGCTTTATTTCGCCTTTTCAAATACCTTCATCGCGTCTCTAATCGGTCATCCCCGGGCTCGACCCGGGGATCCACGGGTCTGCTTTCGTGGATGGCCGGGTCAAGCCCGGCCATGACGTGAAAAGAGGCTGGCGCATGAGCGACGACGCAGGTTGGGTCAAGGCGGCGGATCGCGCCAAACTCGCCGAGGGCGATGTCCTCGGCGTCCTCGTCGGCGGCAAGGAGATCGCGCTCTACGACCTCGACGGGGCAATCTACGCGAGCGACGACATCTGCACCCACGCTTATGCCAAATTGTCCGACGGCTGGCTCGACAAGGGCGAGATCGAATGTCCGCTGCATGCCGGCCGGTTTGATGTCAAGACCGGCAGGGCGCTATGCCCGCCGGTCACCGACGACATCAAGACCTATCCGGTCCGCATCGTCGGCGACGAAATCCAGATCAAGCTGGATTGATCAGGCGTAGACCCGGCGGTAGAGGTCGATGATCTCGTCGGCGGTCGGGATTCGCGGATTGTTGGCCGGCGAGCCCGAGGCCAGCGCTTGCGACGCCATGACCGGCAACAACTCGTCGTAACGGGCCCCGTCGATGCCGTAAGCCCGCGGGCTCGGCACCTGCAGATCCTCGTTGAGCCGGCGCAATTCGTCGAGCAGGCGCGCTACCGCGGCCTGGCTCCCCTCCCCTTCCTCGGCGACGCCCATCGCGCGGGCGCAATCGGCGTAGCGCTCGAGCGCCGCCGGCGCCGAGAACGCGGTGATCTCGGGCAACAGCATCGCGTTCGACAAGCCGTGCGGCACATGGAAGAAAGCGCCGATCGGCCGGCTCATGCCATGCACGAGCGCGACGCTGGCGTTCGAGAACGCCATGCCGGCGGTTGTCGCGCCAAGCATCATCGCCTCGCGCGCAGCGCGGTTGTCCGGCTCGGAGCAGGCGGCGCGGATGTGGCGCGCGATGAGCCCCATCGCATTTTTCGCCAGCCCATCGGTGAACGGGTTGGCGCGGCGGCTGACATAGGCTTCGATCGCATGCGTCAGGCTGTCGATGCCGGTATCGGCGGTGAGACGCAGCGGCATCGTGAGGGTCAACTCGTAATCGACGATCGCCGCCGCCGGGCAGCAGGCAAGGCCGGCGATCAGCATCTTCTCGTCGGTCTGGGTGTCGGTCACAACCGTGAAGCGGGTCACCTCCGACCCGGTGCCGGCGGTCGTCGGGATCGCGATGATCGGCGGCCCGATCTGCGGGATTTCGGCCGGCACCTTCCAGTCGCGCATCCGCCCGCCATTCGCGAACAGCACCGACATGCCCTTCGCCGTGTCGATCGAGCTGCCGCCGCCAATCGCGACGAGGCAATCGAAGTTGCCGTCGTGCAGCAGCCGCACGCCGGTCTCGATGACTTCGGTCGTCGGGTCAGAGACCGTGTCGGAGAATACCGACCACGGGAGATGCGCCTGGTCGAGCAGCGCCGTCGCCCGGTCGAGAATGCCGCAGCGCGCGATATAGGGATCGGTCGCGATCAGCGGACGCGACAACCCGAGCCGCGCCAGCAGAACCGGCATTTCGGCCAGCGCGCCGCCGCCGATCGACATCAGGCGCGGGCTTGTGATCAATGCCGACATGCCCGAACCTCCCTTGCCGCTCAACCCGGCTTCTTCAGACGAAACCGCAAAATGCCGCCCGGCTGTTCGCTGCTTTCGACGAGTTGGCAGCCGGTCGTCTGGCAGAAGTGCTCGAAATCCTTGGTCGCGCCGGGATCGGTCGCGAGCACTTCGAGAATGCCGCCGGCCGGCAGGGCTTTCAGCGCGCGGCGCGCCTTCAGGACCGGCAACGGGCAGAGCAGACCGGTTGCGTCGAGCGTCGTCGTTTGATCGGCCGATCCACCGCTCGCTTCCGCCATGGTCGCCTCGAAAATAGCACCGAGCAGCCGGTTTTACCGGGGCGCGCCCCGGGCGGCAACCTGGGCGGCAACCTGACGGTTTGGCAGGATGCACGATCGGGCTGCTTTGTCGTATGCTGCCAACGGATTAAGCAGCACCGGGTAGCGGGAGAGATGCGACAGGTTACGACCTTCCTCACGGCCACCACGCTCTTGATGGCGGTGGCTTTGGCGATCACGCAAGACGCCAGGGCCGATCTGGTTCCCGGCGGGTGGCTGCAGCCGCCGCGCGTCCCGGATGCGCCGCCTGCGACCGAAGCGGCACCGCCGGCCGAAGCGGCGCCGCCGGCCAAAGGAGCGCCGGCCCCCGAACCGACCGCGGCTCAGCCCGTGCTCGTGCGGCCGCCACCACCTCCGGCTGAACCGGCGATGGTTCAGCCATTGCCGTCGCCCAGGGTCTCGCGACCCGCAGTTCAGCACCATCCCCGGCCGGCCCACGCGGCACCGCCCTCGGACGGCAAGGTGCAGTTCTGAGCCGCATCGACCGCTTCCTGATCGATAGATCCGGGATCACTGCGATTGAGCGGCTGATCCGCCGCTATATTCGGCGCACGCCGGTCATCCGGCTCGATGCCGGCGATTTCGGCATCGAGGGCGAGCGGCTTGTCCTGAAGCTCGAATTTCTGCAGCACACGGGTTCGTTCAAGCCGCGCGGCGCCTTCGCCAATTTGCTGACGCGAAAAGCGCCGGAAGCCGGAATCGTCGCAGCATCCGGCGGCAATCACGGCGCGGCGGTCGCGTATGCCGCAATGCGGCTCGGCATCCCGGCGACGATCTTTGTTCCGACGGTCGCGTCGCCGGCCAAGCTGGACCGCATCCGCGGGTACGGGGCGGAGCTGGTGGTCGGCGGCGACCGGTATGCCGATGCGCTGGCGGCGAGCGAGGCATTCACGGCGCGCACCGGCGCGCTGCCGGTGCATGCCTACGACCAGCCGGAAACCCTGCTTGGGCAAGGCACCCTCGGGCTCGAAATCGAGGCCGACGCGCCCGACATCGACACGCTGCTCGTCGCCGTCGGCGGCGGCGGGCTGATCGGCGGCATCGCCGCCTGGTACGAAGGCCGCGTTCGCGTCGTCGCGGTCGAGCCGGAACTCGCGCCGACGCTGCACGACGCGCTCGCGGCGGGACGGCCGGTCGATGCGCCGGCCGGCGGCATTGCCGCCGACTCGCTGGCGCCGCGCCAGGTCGGCGCGCTGATGTTCCCGATCGCACAGCATTTTGTCGAACGCGCCGTGCTGGTTTCCGATGAGGCGATCCGCGACGCGCAGCGGCGGCTGTGGGATGTCTTGCGCATCGCCGCCGAGCCGGGCGGCGCGGCAGCGCTCGCCGCACTGATTTCGGGTCGCTACCGCCCTGCGCCCGGCGAACGGGTGGGCGTGCTGCTGTGCGGCGCCAACACCAACGCGGTCGATTTCGACCGGGCTTAGCTGAAGCGGTTGGAGCGGGGGAAGCCCTGCGGCACGCTGCGGCCGGCGGCGCCGCGCGCGCCGCGCCACGGCGTCAGGTCGAATTCGGTGCGGGTGCGGTTCTCGCCCTGCCGCCAGGAGAGGCCCTCGGCCAATGAAAACACCTTCGCGTCGGCGAGGCCGCCGGCGCGATGGCGCTGCAGGATCACGCCGCGGCCGCGCGCCATCTCCGGGATCTCCGTGAGATCGACCACAAGCATGCGGCGGTTGTCGCCGACAAAGGCTGCCATGTCGCCCTCCGCCGGGACGCAGATCGCGGCGCGCGCGCCGGAAGCCGGGGTCAGCACCTGCTTGCCGGCGCGGGTCTGGGCCAGCGCCTCTTCGCCGTCGACGAGGAAGCCGCGCCCGTCATCCGCCGCAACCAGGAGCTTCAGGCCGGGCCGATGCGGGAACAGCGCGACGATGTCGTGCTCGTTCGGCAGATCGATCATCAGGCGGATCGGCTCGCCTTGGCCGCGCCCGCCCGGCAGCTTGTCGGCGCCGAGCGTATAAAAACGCCCGTTGCTGCCGAAGACGATCAGCCGGTCGGTGGTTTCGGCGGGCACTGCAAAGCGCTGCCCGTCGCCTTCCTTGTATTTCTGCTCGGCGAGATTGACGTTGTGGCCCTTGACCGCGCGGATCCAGCCCTTCTGAGAGCAAAGCACGGTGATCGGTTCGCGCTCGACGAGCGCAGCGGCCGGGATCTCGACCGCGATCGGCGCGGCGCCGATCAAGGTGCGGCGGCGGCCGAGCGCCGTCTCGCCACCGAATTCCTTTTGCGTCGCGGCGATTTCCTTCGCCAGCACGGTCCATTGCCGGCGGTCGCTGGCGAGCAATTTCTCCAGATCGGCGGATTCGGCGCCGAGGCTCTCCAGCTCCTTCGTGATCGCGATCTCTTCGAGACGGCGCAACGCACGCAGCCGCATGTTGAGGATCGCCTCGACCTGAACCTCGGTCAGGCCCCAGCGGGCCGTCATCTCGGCCTTGGGGTCGTCGGCCTCGCGGATGATATGGATGACCTCGTCGAGATTGACGTAGACGATAACGAGGCCGCGCAGGATCTCCATGCGGCGCGCCACCGCGGCGAGACGATGCCGGGTGCGGCGCTGCAGCACCTCGCGGCGATGATCGAGAAAGGCGCGCAGCACCTCCTTCAAATTCATCACGCGCGGCACGCCGAACGCGTCGACGACATTGAGGTTGAGCGGCACGCGACTTTCGAGCTCGGTCAGCCGGAACAGCTGCTCCATCAGCACGTCGGCATCGACATTGCGGTTCTTCGGTTCGAGCACGAGGCGCACATCCTCGGTCGATTCGTCGCGGATGTCGGCGAGGAGCGGCAGTTTGCGCTCTTCGAGAAGCGCGGCGACCTTTTCGATCAGGCGGCTCTTCTGCACCTGATAGGGGATCTCGGTGACGACGATCTGGTAGAGGCCGTGGCTCAACTGCTCCTTTTCCCAGCGGGCGCGCAGGCGGAAGCTGCCGCGGCCCGTCGCATAGGCCTCCGCGATGCTCTCCGACGCCTCGACGAGGACGGCGCCGGTCGGGAAATCCGGGCCGGGCATCAGCATGACGAGCTCGGAGACAGCGCATTTCGGCTGGTCGATCAGGTGCAACAGCGCGGCGCAGATCTCGCCGGCATTGTGCGGCGGAATGCTCGTCGCCATGCCGACCGCGATGCCGGCGGCGCCGTTCGCGAGCAGGTTCGGGAAACGCCCCGGCAGCACGACCGGCTCGCGGTCCTCGCCGTCATAGGTGGCGCGGAAATCGACCGCATCCTCGTCAATGCCGTCGATCATCGCTTGCGCGACGGCCGACAGGCGGCTTTCGGTGTAGCGCATCGCCGCGGCGTTATCGCCGTCGATATTGCCGAAATTGCCCTGCCCGTCGATCAGCGGATAGCGCTGCGAGAAATCCTGCGCGAGGCGGACCAGCGCGTCGTACACCGCGAGTTCGCCATGCGGGTGGAACTTGCCGATCACGTCGCCGACGACGCGGGCGCATTTCTTGTAGCCGGAGCCGGGATCGAGGCGCAGCTCGTGCATCGCATGCAGGATGCGGCGATGCACCGGCTTGAGCCCGTCGCGCACATCCGGCAGCGAGCGCGCCATGATCGTCGACAGCGCGTAGGACAGATAACGCTCGCCGAGCGCGTCGGCAAAATCGACGTCGCGGATGTCGCCGCCCGGCGCTACATCGGACATGCCAAGCAAACCTCTTTGTTGTTGGGCCGCATTATACCCTCGATGCGGGGCGGCGCATGCGCTCGGCCAGCCGCTCGCGCGCTTCCGGCAATTGGCGCCCGTGCGGCTGCAACAGATGGTGCAGCAGGAAATAGCCGGTCAAGGAGAGTCCGGCGGTTATGTCGCGCCGGTCAGCCGGCGAATCGCGCCACAGAAAGCCCGGCAGCGGCAGGAGCTTGTCGCGATAAGGCGCCGCGGCGGCGCGCGACACGGCGCGGCCGGTGCGCGGCGACACAAAGGCGAGGTCTTCGGCCGCTCCGGTCACCGCGCAGCGCGCGAGGTCCAGGCCGAAGCCGAGCGCGGCGAGCAGGCCGCATTCCCAGCCGACGTAATGCTCGGCCCAGCCTGCGGGGGCATTGAGCGCCGACAGCAGCCCTGCGAAAGACTGGTAGAGTTCGGCATTGGGCTCGCGCTCGGGCAAGGCCGCGAGCAATAGCGCGGTTGCCGAAGTGACGGCGGCAAGGCGGTCGGGGTCGTCGAGAAAGCGCACCGCATAGGCCTCGACGAGCTCGCAGTCGAATGAGCCGAGATGCTCGGGCAGCCGGCCGCGCCAATGCGCGAGGATCTGGTTGCCAGGCTGCAACAGGGCGCGGCGGCGCGGCGATTGCCCGCCGCGCACGAGGCCGGCGTGACGGCCATGCTCGTGGGTCAGCAATTCGGCGATGAGCCCGCTCTCGCCGTGCCGCCTGGCCGCCAGCACGAATCCGGTGTCACGCCACTCCATTCAAGGGACCAATGTAACCCACGGGCAATCTCAGCTTTCACACCCGCTGGTCATTCCGGGGACGCCCGAAGGGTGGAGCCCGGAATCCAAGAACACGGACAGTGCCCAACCACCAACGCCGGTGTTCATGGATTCCGGGCTGCCTCGCTAGCTCGGCACCCGGAATGACCACCTTTACTGCGCCAGATCGTCGTAGAGATCACTCCAGTCCGGATTGGCTTCTTCGATCGTCCGGATCTTCCAGTCGCGACGCCATTTTTTGATTTCCTTCTCGCGGGCGATTGCCGAGGCAGGATCATCGTAGCACTCGAACCAAACGAGCCGAGCAATCCCGTATCGAGCGGTGAAGCCGCCCAGCAGCTTGTTCTTGTGCTGATACACCCGGCGGATCAGATCGTTCGTGACACCCAGATACAGCGTTCCGTGCTTGCTGCCTGCGAGCAAATAGACGAATGCCCAAGCATCGCAGCCATCTAGGCATTGTAGTCGAGGCCGAGCGCGGCGTAGCGCTCGGGATCGTCGACCCAGTTTTCGCGCACCTTGACGAACAGAAAGAGGTGGATGCGACGGCCCAACATCTGTTCGAGCTCGGCGCGGGCGCGCGCCCCGATCGCCTTGATGCGCCGGCCGCCCTCGCCGAGCACGATGGCGCGCTGGCTCGTCCGCTGCACATAGATGACCTGCTCGATACGGGCGCTGCCGTCGCGGCGCTCCTCCCAGCTTTCGGTCTCAACGGTCGCGGCATAGGGCAGCTCGTCATGCAGCTGCAGGAAGACCTGCTCGCGAGTCACCTCGGCGGCGAGCCAGCGCTCGGGCGCGTCGGACAGCTGATCGGCCGGGAACAGCCAAGGACCCTCCGGCAGGTTCTGCGAGAGGTGGTGCTTCAGATCGGCGACACCGTCGCCGGTCAATGCCGAGACCATGAAGACCTCTTCGAAGACGCCGCTGCGGAACAGCTCGTCGGCGACGCCGAGCAGCTTGTCGCGGCGCAGCAGATCGACCTTGTTGAGCGCGAGGACCGCGCGCCGCTTCCTCCCGGCGACCCGGCCGATGATAGCTTTAGTGTCGTCATCGATGCCGCGTTGCGCGGCCCGTGCGGCGTCGACCAGCAGCACGGCTTTGTCTGCATCCGCCGCCCCGGCCCAGGCAGCGGCCACCATCGCGCGATCGAGGCGGCGGCGCGGCGCGAAGATGCCCGGCGTGTCGACAAAGATCAGCTGTGCCGGGCCGTCGATCGCGATGCCGAGGAGGCGGGTGCGGGTCGTCTGCACCTTCGGGGTGACAATCGCCAGCTTGGAGCCGACGAGCTGGTTCAAGAGCGTCGATTTGCCGGCATTCGGCGCGCCGATCAGCGCGACAAAGCCGCAGCGGGTTTGCGCTTCGCTCATTTCTTCCGCCTTTTCCTCGGTTCGTGCACCGTGTCAGCCAAAGCCACCAGCAACAGGGACGCGGCCTGTTCCTGTGCTTGCTGCTTTGACGATGCGGTTGCCGCCGCAGGTTCGTAGCTTCCCACCCTCGCTTCCACAGTGAAAAGTAAGGCATGAGCCGGCCCGCTCGTTTCGATAACAACGTAGTCGGGTAATCCCAGTCCGCGCGCCTGAGCCCATTCCTGCAACTGCGTCTTCGCACTGCGCGGCGGTCCTGGCATCTCCTCAATCAGCGGCCCCCAAAGACGCTGGACAATTCTAACGGCCGCTTCAAAACCGCCGTCGACATAGACCGCGCCGATAACCGCTTCGCATACGTCTGCAAGAACAGCAGGTTTGGTCGCGAGCCCGGCAAGAGCGTCGCTCGGAGATAGGATCAGATAGCGCCCGAGCTTCAACATTTCCGCCACCCGAGCGAGCGCCTCCTGGCGAACCAGATCTGCGTACCGGCGCGTAAGATGCCCCTCCGGCTCGGCAGGGAACCGGCGCCACAGCAAATCGGCGACGGCAAGTCCGAACACGCGATCGCCAAGCCATTCGAGCCGTTGATAACCGCGTCGACCGCGGGCTGATCCTGGGGCGCTGGGATGAGTTACTGCTTCAGTGAGCAGCTTGGGCTCAGCGAAGTTGTGCCCGAGTGCGGCAGCAAGATCGGTAAGCGGCGCCGGGACGAAGGGCTGAGGCGCGCTCAACTCACGCCATGGAACAGCCGGCTGTAGCGGATCGCGAACGGCCATTTCCAGACTTCCCACCAATGCGCCGAGCCGTCGGTCGAGAAGAAGATGAACTGGGCCTGTCCAACCAGGTTCTCGGCCGGGATATAGCCCACCGCCGAGAGAACGCGGCTGTCCTGCGAATTGTCGCGGTTGTCGCCCATCGCGAAATAATGATCCGCGGGCACGTCGTAGACCGGCGTGTTGTCGAGCGGTCCGTCCTCGCGGCCATTGAAGCCGAATTCCTTGATGATGCAGTGCTGCGCGGCGGCGCCCGAGGCGCGCGGCAGGCTCTCGCGGTAGCCCTGCTGCACGACGAACGGATCGGCTTCCTTGTCCCGGCAAGCCGGGTTTTCCTTGCGCGGCACCTGCTGGTCGTTGATGTAGAGCTCGCCGTGCCGCACCTGGAGATGGTCGCCCGGCAAACCGACGATGCGCTTGATGTAGTCGGTCGAGGTATCGGTCGGCAGCTTGAACACGATGACGTCGCCGCGATCCGGCAAGCGGGAGAACGGGAGATAAATCCGGCCGGAGAACAGCGGCAGACCGAACGGCAGCGAGTAGCGGCTGTAGCCGTAGGTGAATTTCGAGACGAACAGGTAGTCGCCGACCAGCAGGGTCGGAATCATCGATCCCGACGGGATATTGAACGGCTCGTAGGCGACGGTGCGCACGACGAGCGCGATCAAAACCGCATAGACGATCGTCTTGACGGTCTCGAGCATGCCGCCCGAGGCGTTCTTTTTGGTGACGGCCTTTGAACCTGATTTCATGATCCGTTCGACGGGGCTGAAGCGGGCGCGATGAAGCCGGGCGGCGCGCGGCCGGTCAAGAGCGCAACCGAAATAAACGTCACTCGGCCGATACCGCGGCGGGCCAGGCGGTGATGATCACGACGGCCTGCGCGAGCGGCGGCTCGTCGGTCAGCGTCACGTCGAGCCTGGCCATCATTCCTTTCGGGGTGATCGCTTCCAAGCGCCGCAGCGCGCCGCCGGTCAGCTTCATGCCGGGCTGTCCCGTCGGCAGGTTGACAACCCCAAGGTCGCGCCAGAAAACGCCGCTGCGAAAACCGGTGCCGAGCGCCTTGGCCGCCGCTTCCTTGGCCGCGAAGCGCCGTGCATAGCTCGGGCCGGGGTTGGCGCGGCGCTCGCAGCGGCGGCGTTCGGCTTCGGTGAAGATGCGGTCGATGAAGCGATCGCCGAAGCGGGCAATCGCGGCTTCGATGCGGCGAATGTCGATCAGGTCGCTGCCGACGCCCAGCATCATTGGCGGATCATCGGCTCAGCCGCGCGCCCGTTCGACCGAGTTGATGACCGGCGTCGCGCGCAGAGCCGCAATGATCGTCGACAGGTGCTTCACATCGGCGACCTGGATATCAACCATGATCTCGAAGAAATCGGTCGAGCGGTTGGTGATCTTCAGGTTGCTGATGTTGCCGCCCTGCTTGCCGATCGTCGTCGTCAGGCTGCCGAGATTGCCCGGCTCGTTGGCAATCGTGACGTTGATCCGGCCGGTATGGGCGGCATCAGCCTCCTCGCTGCTCCATGCAACGTCGAGCCAGCGCTCCGGCTCATCGGCGAAGCTTTCGAGCGTGTCGCAATCGATCGTGTGGATCGTCACGCCCTTGCCGGTCGCCACGATGCCGACGATGCGGTCACCCGGCAGCGGATGACAGCAACCGGCGAAATGCACCGCCATCCCCGGGATGAGGCCGCGGATCGGAACCGCCGTGTCCGACGAGCGCCCCTTGCGGCGGGCCCGCGCGAGCGGGACGATCTTGTTCTTGTCCTCGGCAGGACGCGGGAAGGCGGCGTTGACGACCTCGCGGCCGGTGGCGATTCCCTCGCCGACTGCGACATAAAGGTCCTCGACGGTGGCGCAGTTGAACTGCTTCAGCACCGCTTCGAGCGGCCGCTCCGAGAAATCCTGGCCGTCCTGGCGGAACGCCTTCTGCAGGATCGAGCGACCGAGATCGAGATATTGCGCGCGCTGCTGGGTGCGGATGAAGCGCCGGATGCGGGCGCGCGCCTTGCCGGTGACGACGAAGCGCTCCCAGGTCGGGGACGGGGTCTGCGCCTTCGAGGTGACAATCTCGACCTGATCGCCATTCGACAGCCGCGTGCGCAATGGCAACAGCCGGCCGTTGATCTTGGCGCCGACTGTCGTGTCGCCGATCTGTGAGTGAACCGCATAGGCAAAGTCGACCGGTGTCGCGCCGCGCGGCAAAGCGATCAGATCGCCCTTCGGGGTGAAGGCGAAAACCTGGTCCTGGAACATCTCGAGCTTGGTGTGCTCGAGGAACTCTTCCGGCCCCGAGGCGTGATCGAGGATGTCCAACAGCTCGCGAAGCCAGCGATACTGCCGCCCGTCGGTGCGGGCCTCGCTTTGCTTGTAAATCCAATGCGCGGCGACGCCGAGCTCGGCGATCTCGTGCATGTCTCCGGTACGGATCTGCACCTCGATGCGCTGCCGCTCGGGGCCAAGGACGCCGGTGTGCAGCGAGCGGTAGTTATTCGGCTTCGGGGTCGAGATGAAATCTTTGAAGCGGCCGGGAACAACGTGATAGGACGAGTGGATGACGCCGAGCGCGTGATAGCAATCGCCGATGTCGTCGACCATGATGCGGAACGCCATGACGTCGGCGAGCTGCTCGAACGAGACGTTCTTGCGCTGCATCTTGCGCCAGATCGAGTAAGGCGATTTCTCGCGGCCCGACACCGCGGCTTCGAGCCCGCCCTCCTTCAGTTTGCGGCCGAGCTCGGAAATGATGCGCGATACGATGTCGCCGCCGCGGTCGCGCAGAAAGCCGAGCCGTGCCATGATGCTGGCGCGGGCGTCGGGATAAAGCTCGGCGAAGGCGAGATCTTCGAGCTGGTCCTTCATCCGATGCATGCCGATCCGCTCGGCGAGCGGCGCGTAGATGTCCATCGTCTCGCGCGCGATGCGCCGACGCTTCTCCTCGCTCTCGATGAACCGCAGCGTCTGCATATTGTGCAGACGGTCGGCAAGCTTGACCAGGAGGACGCGGATGTCCTCCGACATCGCAAGGACGAGCTTGCGAAAATTCTCCGCCTGTTTCGTCTGGTCGGATTGCAATTCGATGCGCGACAGCTTGGTGACGCCGTCGACCAGACGGCCGACCTCGGGGCCGAACTGCCGCTCGATATCGTCGAGTGTCGCGACGGTGTCTTCGATCGTGTCGTGCAGCAGGCCCGTTACGATCGAGGCGGTGTCGAGCTTCATCTGCGCGAGCAGGCCCGCCACCTGGATCGGGTGCGAGAAATACGGATCGCCCGAAGCGCGGAGTTGCGCGCCATGCGCCTTCATTGAATAGACATAGGCGCGGTTTAGCAGCGCCTCGTCCGCATTGGGATCGTAGGACTTGACCAGTTCGACCAGTTCGAACTGCCGCATCATCGGGCGGCCACCCCCATCCTGTTGCGCTGGGACTGTGGCGACGCCGGAATGCGCCAGATTGCTGCGGCCGCTAGCGATGATCAGGGCTCCTCTTCAGCCGCTTCACCATCGACCTCCGTCAGCCCCGGGACCTCATCCTCGTCCTCGACCTCGAGCAGGTCTTCCTCGACCTCTTCCTCGATGGCCTCCTCGTCGACCTCGTCCTCGCTGATGACCGGGCCGGTCGGGTCGGCAACGCCGAACAGGGTGGTCTCGAGCTCCGGCGCCTCTTCGGGCTCGTCCATCTCGATATGCTTCTGCATGCCGCGAACCAGCGACTCCTGCAGGTGATCCAGCCCGACGGTCTCATCGGCGATCTCGCGCAGCGCCACGACCGGGTTCTTGTCGTCGTCGCGGTCGACCGACAGCGGGGCGCCCGAGGTGATCTCCCGCGCCCGTTGCGCGGCTAGCAAGACCAGCTCGAACCGGTTGGGAACCTTGACGACGCAATCTTCGACCGTAACCCGTGCCATCCTTTGACCTTTCAACCGCGACGGTGGAAACTCTTGGGATATATGGGGCGCGGCGCGGTGCGACAACAGCAAGACCGGCACAAAACCAGCCGTTTCCATCGATTTCTAGCGGAATGGCGGGAGCCGGGCGGTTGTGCCGCAGGGCGATTCGCAGACGCCGTTACCAAGCCGGCCAGGAGCCCGCCATGACCCGACCCTTCGAGGGGATCCGCATCATCGACATCACCCATGTGCTGGCGGGGCCCTTTGCGGCCTACCAGCTGGCGGTGCTCGGCGCCGACGTCATCAAGGTCGAGCGCCCGGACGAGCCCGACCAGAGCCGCGACGGCGGGACGGACCGGGCCCTCAACCGCAAGCATATGGGCACCTCGTTCCTGACCCAGGGTTCGAACAAGCGCTCGATCACCCTCGATTTGAAGCAGGAGGCCGGGCGCGAAATCCTGAAGAAGCTGGTTGCCGGCGCCGATGTCCTGGTCGAGAACTACCGGCCGGGCGCCTTCAAGGCGCTGGGCCTCGGCTACGAGGCGATGGCCGCGATCAACCCGCGCCTCGTCTATTGCTCGATATCTGCCTTCGGCCAGGATGGCGTGCGGCGCGAGCAGACCGCCTACGATCACGTGATCCAGGCGACCTCGGGGATCATGGCCTCGACCGGCACCGAGGACGTCAACCCGATCAAGATCGGCACCCCGGCGGTCGACTACGCGACCGGCACGATGGCGGCCTTCGCGCTCGCCAGCGCCCTGTTCCAGCGCGAGCGCACCGGCAAAGGCCAGCATATCGATCTGGCGATGCTCGGCGTCGCGATGATGATGCAGGCGTCGCTGATGGCCGGCTATTTCCGCAACGGCAGCGAGCCCAAGCCGCACGGCAACAAACAGCCCTTCGCGACCAACAGCGCCTACGACGCAAAGGACGGCATGGTCATGATCGGCGCCAGCAATCTGCGGCAGCAGGCGCGGTTCTGGCGGGCGGTCGAGCGGCCCGACATGATCAAGACCGACAACGAGGCGCGAGTCGATGACCGCGACCGCGAGGCCGCGATCATCGCCGACATCATCAAGACGAAGACCGCCGACGAGTGGGAGGGCTATTTCCAGGCCCGCCACGTGCCGGCCGCGCGCGTGCGCACGATGGCCGAGGCGCTCGCCGACCCACATTTCCAGACGCGCCGCGTGTTTCACCATTTCGATTCGGCGCCGGGCGTGGAGGGATCGTTCGGCGTGCCGCTGGCGGCCTTCAAATTCGCGCATGGCGGACCGAGCATCGAAACACCGCCGCGCGAGATGGGCGCCGATACCGAGGCGGTGTTGAGGGAACTCCGCTATCGCGCCGAGGACATCGCGGCATTCCGCGGCTCGCGCGTCATCTGAACCGCATTGCGCGGCAACCAGCGGCAGCGGTCACCGCGGGGTGATCGCGCAAAACGCAAAAAATCATAGACTTCACCGGCAAGAGGGCGGACATTTCAACCTGTGGAGGTGAGGCCGTGTAACCGGCCTTGGTCCACGCGAGGTGGGGACTCCGTTGTCCGTGGTTCTGGGTTTGACAGAGCAGCCGTCTGCGTGACGGGTGCGGTAAGCCGGCCCGGCGATATCGATCGGCTGAGTGCAGGCACCGCCGCGGCACATGGCGGGGTTCGGGGTGGGGAGAACGCGATGCCGGCGCTGATGCGTCGAACCTTGCTGATGCCGTTCTGGCTCGCCCAAGTGCTGACCCAGGAAAAATTCTTTGCGCGCAATCCAATCATCGGCAGCCGCTGGCTCAACGAGCGCGGTCTTCATACGGCCCGCGTCGAGCTGGCGCATCGGCTCGCGGCGCTGCGCCGGCGCCGGCTGGCGCGGCTGATCAGCAACGCTGACCGCGAGCGGCTCGACCGCGACGGATTTGTCGTCAAACGCAATTTTCTGCCGCCCGACCTCTTCGCCGATTTGACCGAACAGATCCGTGCGTTGCGCGCGCCGGCGCGCGAGATGGTCGAAGGCGACACGGTGACCCGCCACATCGCGTTCGACCCCCAGGTATTCCAGCGCGTGCCGGCCGCCCGGCACCTGCTCGACATGCCGGAATACCGCAACCTGATCGGTTACGCGGGGTCTTCGGCGGCCGCGCCGATGGTGTACATCCAGACCGTGCTGAGCCACGCGGTCGCGGGCGCGGACGACCCGCAACGCGACCTGCACACCGACACCTTTCATCCGACCGTCAAGGCGTGGCTGTTCCTGACCGATGTGACGCCCGACGCGATGCCGTTCGTCTATGTGCCGGGCTCGCACCGGCTGACGCCGAAGCGGCTCGAATGGGAGCGGCGGATGAGCATCCGCGCGAGCGAGCGCGCCGGTCAGCCCGAGAGGCGGCTGGTGCGCGCGATTTCGCGCGACGAATTGAACGAACTCGGGCTGCCGCACCCGGCACTGATCAGTGCTCCGGCCAACACGCTCGTTGTGGCCGATACGTTCGGCTTTCATGCGCGCGGCGCCAGTGCGCGGCCGACGACGCGGGTCGAGGTCTGGGCGTTCGGCCGGCGCAACCCGTTTCTGCCGTGGACCGGGCTCGACCCGTGGTCGGTTGCCGGGCTCGGGCTGCGCAAGGCCGAGCTGTATTGGAAATCGGTCGACCTTCTCGAGCGGCTCGGGCTCGGGCGTCAGCGCTGGCGGCCGCGCGCCGCCGTGTCCGCCTACGACCCGGCTTGATCCGAAAACGCGATGCGGGGGCATAAAACCAACATCGGACAAGCGGACGAACGCGCCGCGCCGCGCTCCTTTTTGGTCCTGCAAGGACCGATCTCAGATTTCTTCGACCGGCTCGGGCGCGCCTTGATCGCGCGCGGCCACCGCGTGCACCGGGTCAATCTGCATTTCGGCGACCGGCTGTTCTGGCGTTTGCCGGCAACAAATTTCCGCGGCCGCTTCGATGATTGGCGCGGCTTCATCGGCGACATGCTGGACCGGCACGCAATTACCGATCTCGTCCTGCATGGCGACCGCCGACCCTATCACATTGTCGCGGCGGAGGAGGCGCGGGCCCGCGGCATCGCCGTCATCGCGACGGATCTCGGCTATGTCCGGCCCGACTGGATCACGCTCGAGCGCGACGGCATGTCGACCTACTCGCGCTTCCCGCGCGACCCCGAGACGATCCGCGCACTGGCCGAGGGCTTTCCGATTCCCGATCTGGCGCCGCGTTATCACACGCCGTTCTGGCTGATCTCGGTCCTCGACGTGATCTACAATCTCGGCCTGGTGTTCGGCCGGCCGGTCTACCCCGGCTACCGCTACCACGGCATCACGCATCCCTTTGCCGAGTATTTCGGCTGGGTCTGCTCGCGCGGACGGCAACTCCTGACGCGGCGGGCCGCGGCGCGCAACCGCGTGCAGCAGGCGCCCGGCTCGTATTTCATCTTTCCGCTGCAGCTTCCGACCGATTTCCAGATCCGCGCCCATTCGCCGTTTGTCGATGCACGTGACGCGGTGCGCGACGTCATTGCCTCCTTCGCCCGGAGCGGCAGCCCGCGCAAGCTCGCCATCGTCGTGCATCCGCTCGACAACGGGCTGATCGACTGGTGCGGGCTGGCAGCCGGCTTGGCACGGCGGTTCGGGGTCGGCGAGCAGATCGTCGCCTTCGAGGGCGGCGTTCCCGGCGACATCCTGTGCCATGCTGCCGGAGTGGTTACGATCAACAGCACGGTCGGCACCACGGCGCTCGGCGCCGGGGTGCCGGTCAAAGTGCTGGGCAACGCTGTGTTCGATATTCCCGGCCTGACGTCGCAGCAGCCTCTCGACGAATTCTGGCGCGATCCATCGCCGCCTGACCGGCATTTGAACGAAGCGTTTCTGACCGCGCTGATAGGCGCGACGCAGGTCAAGGGTGGCTATTACACGCGGGCCGCACAGAACGAGGCGATTACCGGCTTTGTCGAGCGGCTCGAAGGCGGTCTCCACCCGCTGCCTGCGCTCGATTCCGCCGAGCTTATCAGGCGGCGCGTTCGCGAGCCCACCAGGACCGTCGCGATCGCAGGGCTCACCGACGCGACTGGGCTCGCTTTGGCGCGCGCCTATGCCGCTCCCGGGGTGCGGTTGTTGCTGATCGGCGCGTCCGCCCGGATTGCCGTCGCAGCCGCGGATTGCCAGCGGCGCGGCGCCGAGGTCGATTTGTTCTCTGATCAAGCGGCCGACCCCGAGGAATTGGCTCACAGTCTGAACGCCGCCGCCGAGAGCCGGCCGATCGATGTGCTCGCCGTGGTTGTCGGGCCCAATTTCTGCGATGCGATGGCGACCGTCGAAGCGCTGCAGCAACACGTGCGACGGCAGCGCGGCGTCGTGACACTGATCGGCCGGCGCACCGCGGAATTGTTGCGGTACAGCCGCGCGGTCGGACACCAGCTACGGCCTCAAGGCGTCGCGGTGTCGGTCGCCGCGCCCGGCATCCTTGCGGCGTGCCTTGCGGCCCGCTTGCGCCATGCCGATATCGCGACGATCGGCCCCGACAACGCGGCGCGGCTGGTCTGCCGCGGCATGTCGCGCCGCCGCAAGACAATCGCGTTGCCGGGAATCGCGACGGCGTTGCTGCGGACATTGCGCGTGGCCCCCGCCCTGCTGACCGAGTGGCTCGGCGAGGCGGACGAGCCGGCCGTGGATACGGTCGCGGAGGAACCCTTGCCCGGGCGATCCGGCACAGGCAACTGATCCCCCGCAACCGATTACTGGCAACTGACAGCGATCCGTCGACGCTGCGATTTGCCGAGGGTGCGGCGCTGCGCTATTGAAGCCGTCGCGATGATCCTATTCCGCCACTGCCCGGGTTTCGGCCGATGCTGGCGCAACTAGGCCGCGCCGCGCTTGTTCCGCTGGCGGCGGCGCAACTCCTGACCGGCGCCAAGTCGTTCGAGCGCAATCCGGTTATCGGCAGTCGCTGGCTCAACAAGCATGGGCTGCACGGCGCCCGGGTTTCTCTCGCCTGCCGCATCGCGGCGACGCGCCGGCGTCATCTCGCCGAGCTGGTCAGCGACGCGGACCGGGCGGCGTTCGAGCGCGACGGCTTTGTGATCCGGCCGGATTTCCTGCCGGCCAGCGAGTTCGCCGAATCGCGGCGGCAGGTCGAAGCCTATCGCGGCCCGCTGCGCGAGATCGGCGAGGGCGACACGATCCTGCGCAAGATCGCGCTCGACCCGAAGACGCTCGCGGAGCTGCCGGCATTGCGGCGCGTGCTGCGGAACCCGGAATGGCGCGGCCTCATCCGCTATATTGGCAGCCGCGACGCCGAGCCCGTCGTGTGGATCCAGAGTATCCTGCGCCACGCCAATAACGGGCCGCCCGACCCGCAGACCGCATTGCACGCCGACACGTTTCACCCGACCGTCAAGGCGTGGCTGTTCCTGACCGATGTCGCGGCCGATGCCGGTCCGTTCACCTATGTCCCGGGCTCGCACCGGCTGACCCGCGAGCGCCTGGCCTGGGAACGGCGGATGAGCCTTGCCGCCCCCTCCTCGCGCGACCCCGAAATCCGCCAGGGCTCGTTCCGCATCGATCCGAGCGAGCTCAAGACGCTGGGATTGCCCGAGCCGCGGGTGTTCGTGGTAGCGGCCAACACGCTGATCGTCGCCGACACCTTCGGCTTTCACGCCCGCGGCCCGAGCGCCGGGCGCTCGGTGCGGGTCGAGATCTGGGCCTATGGAAGGCGCAGCCCGTTCGTGCCATGGCCGGCTTTCGATCTCTGGACCGGCACAGGTTTGGCGCGGCGCAGCCTCCTCGGATGGCGGCTCGGCGATATACTCCAACGGGCCGGCCTCAAGCCGCATCGCTGGCGCGCCCGCACCGGCATTTCCGCCTTCGACCCGGCATAGGAAGCAGCGATTGGCCTGGGACCCCGCGCAATACCTCAAATTCGCCGGGCCGCGATTGCGGCCCGCAATCGATCTCCTGGGGCATATCGAGGCCGAAGCGCCTGATCTCGTTTACGATCTCGGCTGCGGCGCCGGCAACGTCACGCGCTTCCTCGCCGAGCGCTGGCCCGAGGCGAGAGTCATAGGGGTCGATGGCTCGGCCGAGATGCTGGCTAAGGCGCGGGCCGACCTTCCGCAGGTCGAATGGCAGGAAGCCGATCTCGCAACCTGGCGGCCGGCGCAGCCGCCCGATGTGATCTATTCGAACGCGGCATTGCACTGGATCGAGCACCACGCGCCGGTCTTTGTCGCGCTGTTCGAGAGCCTCGCGCCGGGTGGCACTCTAGCGGTGCAGATCCCACGCAATTTCGGCGCGCCGTCGCACACCTCGATGGGCGAGGCGGCGCGCATGGGGCCGTGGCGCGCCAAGCTCGAACCCTTGCTTCGACCGGCGCCCGTCGAGCCGCCCGATTTCTACTACAATTTGTTGGCGCCGCTCGCCGCCAAGCTCGACATCTGGGAGACCGAATACCTGCAGGTGCTCGACGGCGAGCACGCGGTCAAGGAATATACAAAATCGACCTGGCTCTCGCCGCTGCTCGCGGCGCTCGACGAGCCGCATCGCGGCATGTTCGAGGCATGCTACACCGCGCTGGTCGACGCCGCCTATCCGCGGCGGGCAGACGGCAAGACGCTGTTTCCATTCCGCCGCATGTTCATCATCGCAACCGCCGCCTGAGTTCGCCGTACAAAAGTCCGGTGTCCCGGCGAAAGCCGGGACCCACTTGTCCGCTCCCGAGACATCGGAAGGGTGGGTCCCGGCTTTCGCCGGGACGCCGGTCAGGGGAAGCCGCGACGATCGGTTTAGCGCGTTCGACCTCTGACCAACGCGGCGCCGGCGGAGAGGGCAGCCAGTTTTTGCGCGGCGAGCGTGCGGTCGAGCGGCGCCATGCCGCAATTGGTGCACGGGTAAAGCCGCTCGGCGGGCACGAAACGCAGCGCCTGCTCGATCGTGGCGGCGACCTCGTCCGGCGTTTCGGCCGTGTCGGTCGCGACATCGATCGCGCCGACCAACACGTCTTTGCCCGACAGCAACGAGAGCAGCTCCATCGGCACATGCGAGCGGGCGCATTCGAGCGAGACTTGGTCGATATGGCTCGCCGCGAGGGCCGGGAAGATATGCTCGTATTGCCGCCACTCCGCACCGAGCGTTGCCTTCCATTCGATGTTCGCCCGGATGCCGTAGCCATAACAGATATGCACCGCGGTCTTGCACGAGAGACCCTCGATCGCGTGGTGCAGCGCGGCGATGCCCCAGCCCATGACCTCGTCGAGATAAACGTTGAAGGCCGGCTCGTCGAACTGGATCACCTCGACACCGATCGCCTGAAGTTCGCGGGCTTCTTCATTCAGGACTTCGGCGAACGCCATCGCCATCGCGACCCGGTCGCCGTAATGCGCGTCGGCGATCGTGTCGACGATCGTCATCGGGCCGGGCAGCGTGAATTTGAGCCGACGTTTGGTGTGCGCGCGGGCGATGCGCGCCTCGGCAGCATGCACCGGGCCCTTGCGGCGCAGCGGGCCGGTGACGGTCGGCACCATCGCCTCGTAGCGGTTGTTGCGGATGCCCATCGGGACGCGGCGGGCGAAATCGATGCCTTCGATGCCTTCGAGAAAACCGTGCACAAAATGCTGCCGCGACTGCTCGCCGTCGCTGACGATGTCGATGCCGCAATCCTCCTGGATCTTGAGCGCGAGCAATGTCGCGTCGCGCTTGGCTTCGGCGAGCGCTTCGCCCTGGAGCTTCCAGGCCGGCCATAATTTGTGCGGCTCGGCGAGCCAGGACGGCTTCGGCAGGCTGCCGGCGATCGTCGTTTCGAGCATCGGTGTTGTGGAGTCAGCCGCGGATCGCGGCCGGCTCGTTGAAACTCGTGACGCCGGTGCCGCGGTAAAGGATCTTCGCATTGCGCGCGGCGATCTCGCGATGCAGTTCCAAGAGCTGCGGATCCATGTCGATCGTTGGCCGGGGCTCGTGCTCGAAATGATGGAAGCGATCGGCGCCGCGCACCAAGGTCGCGCTGTCTTCGCCTTCGAGCTGGCGGACGCGGGTCGGGATATAGCGGATCGCGAAACCGATGCGGCGGTCCAGTGACGGGTTGGGTGAGGAGCCGTGCACGAGCCGAACGTGGTGCAATGACATCTCGCCCGGGCGCAGGTTCAGCGGCACGGCCTTGTTCTCATCGACCTCGACTGCGATCTCCTGGCCGCGGGTCAACAGGTTGTGGCGATGAAACGTGTCGCGGTGCGGCATCTGATCGAGCTTGTGGCTCCCGGGGACGACCGCCATCGCGCCGTTCGCCTCATTGCTCGGGGTCAGCGCCACCCAGGCGGTCGCGACATCGGGCGCGGAGAGGCCCCAATAGGTCGAATCCTGATGCCACGACACGAACGCCGGATCGGCTGCCTCCTTGATGAAGAAATTGCTGCTCCAGCACAGAATGTCGGGACCGAGCGCATCCTCGATGGCGTCGAGGATCTTCGGATGACGCACCAGCTCGGCGAGAAACGGAAAGAGCAAATGCGTCTTGTGGCGTAGATCGCCGCGCAACGGCCCGCCCATCTCCGCCTCGACCGCTTCGAGTTTCCGGCGCAGCGCGAGCGCCTCGCCCTCTTCCATCACGCGGATCGGCGCGAGAAAGCCTTGTTCGTCGTATTGCGCGATCTGCTCGTCAGAAAGCAATTTCGGCATGGCTGCGCTCCGGCCGGGAACGCGCCTGTTATAACATGGCGCTGTGCATTGGGAGACCGCCCCGGAGCATCAATCCGGATTGCTCAGCCTGCGCCTTCGTACCACAATTAATCCGGATTGTCAAGTAAAAATTGTGAATCCCGCCCGCGACCGGCTGAGGGCGAACGTGCTGAGCCCGTCGCGTCCTCGGGGAGCCGCCGCGCCGGGTTGGCTACTGAGGGGCTCGGGTCGATGGCGAGCGGTCGAGCACGCGCTCGATCTCTCGCACCAATTCACTCGGGCGGACGGGTTTCAGCAAATATTCAAAGCGGCCCAGCTCGTCGCGCGGCAGCTGGAACGCGAAACCGGTAATGATCAGAGTCTTCATACCGGCGGCGGTTGCCGCATCGCCAACTTCCATCCCGGTTCCGTCCGGTAATTTCCCGTCGGCAAGGACGAGATCGTAACGCCGCTGTCCGAGGCGCGAATGCGCCTGCTGCGCCGTAGCGGCGAGATCGATGTCATGCCCCTCGCTGCGCAGCACATGCTCCATCAGCAACAGGAGATTGGCGTCGTCTTCAACGAGGAGGATGCGAGCCATGTCCTGATTCCGGCCAGCGGGCGGGTACGAAGGTCGTGCTAACCGCGGGCGAGTGTTAACCACCGCGTCGGGATTTCGTTGTAATTCGTTGCAACAAATTGTAACGCCCGTTCACATGGGCGGGCGAATGAGCTGCGCTTTTCCGCCCTGCGCTGCTATGCATCAGCGACAGGCTGCCGAGCCGAGGAGGGAAAATGGCGCTGCTGCTCGTCAATCTCGACAAAATGATCGGGAACGCACAGGCCTGGCGCGACGCCTTTGCGGCGCAGCTGCCGAATCTCGACATCCGGATTTGGCCGGAAGCGGGCGATCCGGCGGAGATCGAATACCTCGCTTTCATGCGCCCGGATTTCGGCGTGCTGCCGGAATTGCCGAATCTGAAAGCGATGTTCAGCCGCTCGGCCGGAGTCGAAGCCTTTATCGATCACCCCAGGCTGCCAAAGGCGCCGCTCGGCAAGATCGAACCGGACGGCGGCGACCCGATGATGACCGAATACACGGTCATGCATGTCTTACGCTTTCACCGCGAGATGCCGAAATACGAAGACGCGCAGCGCAACCGCGAATGGCTCCGCGCCCGCGTCGTGCGGCCGGAGGAACGGCGCGTCGGCTTTCTCGGGCTCGGGCTCATGGCGAAGGCGCCGGCGCTCGTCTTGAAGTCGCTCGGCTTTCCGGTGTCGGCGTGGGTGCGCTCGCCGCGCCGGGACGAAGACGGGATCCGGATTTTCCAGGGCGCCGACCAGCTCGAACCGTTTTTGCGGCAGACCGACATTGCGGTCTGTCTGTTGCCGCTGACGCGCGAGACCGAGGGCATCTTCTGCACCCGCAATTTCGCGCTGATGCCGAAGGGTGCGATGGTCATCAACATCGGCCGCGGCAAGCATGTGGTCGAGAAGGATTTGATCGCGGCGCTCGATTCGGGGCAATTGTCGTATGCGGCGCTCGACGCGCTGTGGCCCGAGCCGCTGCCGCCGGAGAGCCCGCTGTGGGCGCACCCGAAGGTGACGGTGATGCCGCATGTCGCAAGGCGGCCGAGCGTCGCTCAGCTCGTCAGCGAGATCGCCCGCAATATCCGCAGCCTCGAAAACGGCGGCGGCCTGCTGCAGGAAATCGACAAGACGCTGCAGTATTGATGGAGGCAATGATGGTGAGGACGACGCGGCGGCGGGTGTTGCAGGGTGCAGCGGCGGCGGGCGCGCTGGCGATGCCGTTTGTGCGCGGCGCGCATGCCGCCGGCAAACTCTCGGTCGGCTTTTGGGACCATTGGGTGCCGGGCGGCAACGAACCCTTGGAAAAGCTGTGCCGCGAATGGGCGGCGAAGGAAAAGGTCGACATCACGGTCGATTTCATCACCTCGAACGGCGACAAGGATCTACTGAGCGCCGCCGCCGAGGCGCAGGCCAAGACCGGCCACGACATCATGCAGCTGACCGCCTGGTACGCGCCGGGCTATGCCGCGAGCCTCGAACCGGTCGATGACGTCATGGCCGAACTCATCAAACAACACGGGCCGGTCAATTCGGGCGCCGAATATCTGGGCAAGCAGGACGGACATTGGGTCGCGGTGCCGACCTCCTACGGCAGCACGCTGTCGCCGCCCTGCGCGCGCATCGATCTGATGAAACAAATCGCCGGGCTCGACGTCACAAAGATGTATCCGGCGGGCGCGCCACCCGACAAAGAGCTGACGGCGGCCTGGACCTGGGACTTCTTCTCGCAGGCGGCGGAGAAGGCAAAAAAGGCTGGCTATGCCTTCGGCATGCCGATGAGCACGACGAGCGACGCGGTGCAATGGGTCGGCTCGATGTTCAACAGCCACGGCGTGCAATTGGTCAACGAGAAGGGCGACATTACGGTCAGGAGCGACGCGACCAAGGCGGCGCTCGAATGGTTTAAGCGCACCGTGCCGTTCTTCCCGGACAGCGTCTTCGCGTGGGACGACGCGTCCAACAACAAGGCGCTGATTTCCGGGCAGAGCGCGCTCATTTTCAATTCGCCGTCGGCGTGGGCGGTCGCGAAACGCGACGCGCCGAAAGTCGCCGAGCAATTATGGACGTTCCCGACGCCGGTCGGCCCGCAGGGGCGGCACATCTCCGGCCGCTACCGTTATTGGGGCGTTTGGAATTTTTCGCAGAACAAGGCGGCGGCGAAGAGCCTGCTGCTGTATCTCTCGACGGCGGACGCGATCGGGAAATTGCTGGCCGGCGGCCAGGGGTTCGACGTGCCGCCGTTCGACCGGGTCGACTCGCCGATCTGGGCCGAGGCCGAGCCGCCTAAGGGCACGCTGTACAATTTCAAGCCGCGCGGCGATGTCATCGTGTCGGTGGCGGGGTCGCCGGCGCCGGCGCGCATCGGCGTGCAGATCTATTCGCAGGGCACGATGTGCAAGATGATCGCGCAATGCACCCAGCAGGGCCGCTCGGTGGACGACGCGATCGCCTGGGCCGAGAGCGAGCTCGAGGGCTATATGCGAACCTGACCGCGGTACGATTCGGCCGCGGTCCTCAGCTGAGCGGCGGACTCAGTTGAAGGCCCGGCTTAGAGCTTGTTCGCCATCAGCTGGCCCATCGCAATCAGCAGCAGCGCCGCCGCCAACCCGTACTCGATCGCCGTGAAGCCATCCGCGTTCTTCAAAAACCGGTCGAATAAAACGGACATAGGACCCTCCGTTTACTTCTTGTCCCCCGAAAATCGCGCGCGGCGAATTTCCGCAGGTCAGAGTTAATGCTTCGTTAAAGCGAAGACTTATTGCTTACAAAGCCGTTAACTTGCCGGCGAAATGCCGCGTCGGCTTGGCGCAAACCCTCGCCCTGCTGGGAAAGCGGGCGCAACCTTATTTTCACAATGAGACAGCGAGACAACGAGAGGCATGCGACCGCCGCAGGCGGCCAAAATTAATGTTCACCACAGAGACAGTGAGGCAGTGAGATTAAGCGGCACGGCATCTCATTGGCCTCCGCCGTCTCTGTGGTGATTCTTTTGCGCTGCGCGCGATCAGGACTATGCGGCGGGACGGTGGTGTACCCAGTGCTGGAAGGCGACGCCGCGCAATTCGGTCGTGCCTTCGAGGATTGCGCCGAGGCGCTCGGCGACGCGGATCGAGGCCTGGTTTTCGGGCCGGATAAAGCTCGCGGCGGGGTGAGCGGGACATGCGCGAAGAGCCAGTCGCGCGCCGCACCCGCGGCCTCGGGTCGCGAAGCCTTGGCCCCAGAACGGCCGGTCGAGCGAATAGGCAATCTCCGGTTCGGGCCAGTCGAGCGGCTCGAAAATGCCGATGCTGCCGATGAAATGGCCGGACGCGATCTCCTCGCAGGCCCACATGCCGTAGCCGCGCAATCCCCATGACCCGAGCGAGGCCAGCATTGTGTACCAGACCTGCACGCGGTTCGCGGTCTGGCCGGTGAGGAGGTAGCGCATGACCGCGGGGTTGGCCTGCATCGCCGCATAGGCGTCGAGATCGGCGGCGCGAAACGCCCGCAGCCGCAACCGCGCCGTCTCGACCGTCGGGATCTCGAACGCGGTCATTGGCTCGTCTCGACCCAAGTCACGGGCGCGCCGCTTGCCGGCCATAGCTCGATGCGGATCAGGTCGGTGAGCCGCGCGCCGGTCCAGCCGTTGACGCCATCGTAGTCCTGCCGCTCGCGCCACAAAATGTCGAGCCGCGCGCCCGACGCCTTTCGCCACGAGAAGCGCTGGTAGAGGTAGCGCTGCCAGGACGGCGCGTAGCCCGTCATGAAGTTGAACTGGATGAGCGGCGCCGGCCAGGAGAGCAGACTGCGGTCGATCGCGGCCGACATCGTATCGCCCGATGCCGGCGCAAAGGCCGGCATCGGCTTTTCGCCATCCGGCAGCGTGCCATCTTGCAGCGTCGGGTCGGGCAAGGTGCCGGCGCCCAATGTGCCGGTGCGGGGCCCGAGCACAAAGCGCGCCTCGTCCTTCTCGAAAACGAGCCGGTCGTCGGCATCGACGATGAACCGCGCGATCTGTTTGTAGTCCGGCCCCATCCCGGTGAAGTCGGCGCGATAGCCATTCGGCACTGACTTGTCAAAGACGCCGTTGCCGATCTCCAGCCAGGTGCCGTTCCAGCCGATCGGGGCGGCTTCTACCGCCGCCAGACGTGGCGTGTAGAACTGGTCGACGAGCAGCGCGCACCAGCGCGAGGTGAAGTACCACAGGAGCGGCAGAACGACGAGCGCGGCGCCGCCGCGGATCAGCCAGCGCCGCATGCCGCGGGCACTCGCATTACAACCGTTGGTTGGGAGGCCCTTCCCGTTTGCTGCATCTGCACGGAATCAGCAGCTAAATTTGCCGTGGTGGTTGCGTCGGCCCAGCCGAAACCCAGAGATTCCGCGGCGAATTGGACCTTTGTCGAATTTGCGCTTGCCTTGTTAGCAGCAAAATTGCCGCTGCTCCCCACTGTTGTTTCCCCTGCTCCCCATTGTTTTCCGCCTCGATCCGGGCCGAAACACCCCATGACAAGCGATACCCTGCCATACGATTGTGGCAAATTTATCGTCGACTTCCGGCAACACTGACCGACTCGCACTCAGAGGCGGTCGGGCCATCGGCTGCGTCGCATCGTCACCACCGTGGGTACAGAATGCGGTCATCCCGTCGCCTCATTCGCTCCATGAGCCTGCGATCGATTAGAATAAGCCCCTCGTTCAGGAATGTCCGAACACCACTTTGCCCTGCATCAGCAATCGACGACCCAGGCTGCAGGGAGATTCCGGAGCAATCCGTATGATAGAGCATGCGCTAACCTTTACACTGCCCGCACCATGGCAAAATATCGAGTTCAAGGTTGAACGTTTCGGGGCAATCAACTTTCTCGTGGGGCCAAATGGCAGCGGGAAATCTCGCTTCGCCGAAATGCTGAAAAGCGTCCTTGGCAACGCTCGCCTTCTTGGCACCGATCGCCTAAGCAGCATGGACAAAAATGAAGGTCTTGGTTTCCTTGGAGACCGATTTCCCGAGGGATTTCAGAAAAATTGGTTTTCACAATTGCGAAATGCAGGAACGCGTTTTGGATCGGGGATCGACACTTTTATCCTGCTTGAGGAACGGCCGGACATTAGGATCTTAGTGGAGGCAACATTAAGCCACCTCTTTAACCGCACCATCTACCTGGAGTGGGATTCCGGCTATCTGATCCCGAAGGCCACCCTCGGCTCCAGCGGCAAGTCCTACCGCATCGACCGTGATGAATGCCATGGTATCAACGAACTTATGGTACTTCTAACGCACCTTTACAATGACCAGCATCCTTATCTCATCATCGATGAACCCGAGCTGAATCTGCATCCTCAGTTTCAAGCGTTTTTCATGCAGGAGGCCAGAAAAGTAGCGGGCGATCCCGTTCCAGGAACAAGAAAAAAGGTTATCTTCCTAATTACTCACTCGCCGTTCATGGTAGATGTCCGAGGTATCGACGACCTTAAGTCGTTATTGTCATTTGATCTCGAGCACTCCTTACCAAAAAGCCTTGCTGGCGTGGACGGCTTGGCGGCGAACCGGTTATCTACGCTGATTCCTCGGTTAAACGTCCATCACAAACAGCTATTCTTCTCAGACAATCCGATCTTCGTTGAGGGAATCCTCGACGCGCAGATCATTGAGGCGATTCAGGAGAGCCGAAATGTCTCCATCACCGCGGCTGGCAGTTGCATTATCGATGTTGGCGGTTGTGAGGAGGTGAACAAGTATCTCGAACTTTGTCGTGGATATGGAAAGCAAGCGTTCTTCTTTTACGATCTAGACAGTCTGTTCACGGGGAACCTCCGGCAGTGCATCAAATCGGAAGGCGAGATATTAGCGTTCCTCGCGGCATTGGGGCTCGGAGGTGATTTCGCGAGATACTGTGGTGAGCTGGATCGCCGGCTGACCGATGTGATCAGCACCATTCGCAAGTGCGACGACCCGAGCGTCGCTGACCTAAAGGGCTATATAGATGAGATGGCAGGAGCGGGTGAGCTTCGGGACAAGCAGCTGCAGCGGGCTCGCGTCGCTACACTCGTGAAATTGGCGCGGGCGCCGGGGACCGTCGCCACCGTGACATCGGAGACGCTCGTTTCTGATATTCAAGGACGGCTTCGGCAGATCGTAGCAGCGCTCCGGCAGGTCAATGTCATCCTCCTGCCCGGTGGAGCTCTTGAGCACTATTTGCCGAGCTACACCGGCGATATTTATGACCTGAAAGATGAAGCTAAACGAGCTGCGGTTGAGAACGAAATATCCCTACTTGCTTCTGGAGCGGCCGGTAATCTGAAGACGCGCTATCGGGAATTGCTAGATAGCATTTCCCTATTGCCAGCAAAACCCCCGGTAGATACTGATGCAACGCTAATGGCATATCTGGGTGACTACGTTCATGATCTTCAAGGACTTGTGCTGAGTCATGCAACTTGGTCTGCCACGGAATTAAACGCTCATTTCGATAATGCCTCCTCAGCTCTTGGAAAACTCTTCAAAATCAGCGCATTCACCAGGTCCGGTGACAGCGAATTTGACGCGACGATTTCCATTTCGGGCCCCGATAGTCGAATCGTTCGTGTCTCTCACGACACGAATGCTGGAATGCGGAAATTTGATCTTAAAGCACCAGTAACGACTACAACCTGATGCCGACCGACCCACCCGCTACCCCTCGGGTTTCCAGCGTTCGGTTTGGAACAGGCCGCGTTCGAAGGCGAGGTAGGAGTCCTTGGTGAAGGCGGGCTGGAAGTCGGCCATGATCTTTTTGGCGGGGGCGGCGTCCGCGTAGAGCAGATCGATCGCGGTCATCGCCAGGAGCTTGGCCGGCGTCAGATAGGCGTGCTCCGGCTCGTTGATGCGGAAATCGGCGCCGTGCGTCTTGCCGAGCGCCGAGGCGACGTACGGGTGGATCACCGGCATCATATGCGCGATGTCGCCCATATCGGTGGAACCGGTGCGGTGACCGCCGATGTCGAACGAGCCCTTCCCGAACATCGCCTCGACATTGGCGCCGAAGAATTCGCCCATCGAGCGGTCGTTGCGCTGCGGCAGATAGCCGGGGATCGTGTTGATCTCGACCTCGGCGCCCATCGCCATCGCGCCGGCGCGCAGGCACCGATCGACCTTCATGTTGGCGTCGAGGATCGCGTCGCGCGAGCCGCCGCGCACAAAGGTTTCCATGTGCACCTCGGCCGGGACGACGCTGACCGCGTCGCCGCCCTTGGTGATGATCGGATGGATGCGGATCGTGTCCTTGTCGTAAAAGCTCTCGCGCTGGGCGTGGATCGCATTCAGCGCCAGCATCGCGGCGGACAGCGCGTTGATGCCGAGCTGCGGCGCGCCGCCGGCGTGGCTGGCGCGGCCGAAAAAGCGGATCTGCTTGACCAGCGCGCCGTTCGAACTGTCGGCGATGTAGGAGCGCTTCGACATCTGGTCGTGCGAGCCGACATGGATCATCATCGCCATGTCGATGTCGTCGAAATGCCCCTTGGCGACGAGCTCGGGCTTGCCGAGCAGGAACTCGATCTCGCCGCGCTCCTTGCGGTGCAGCCGCTCCTCGACATCGATGAACTCCTCGGCCGGCACCGCGAAGAACACCAATTCGCCGGCGAGGTGCTCGGTAATGCCGGCGGCCGAGAGGCCCATCGCGACGCCGAGCATGCCGGCGACCTGGGCGTTGTGGCCGCAGCTGTGCGCCGCGCCGGTATGTGGGTCGGCGAGCGGGTGGTCGGAGGTGCGGAGGCTGTCCAATTCGCCGATGAACGCGAGGCGCGGGCCGGGGGAGGCGCCGCGCAGGCGGCCCTTGACGCCGGTGAGGGCGAGGCCGGTTTCGGGGGCGAGGCCGATCTGGCGCATCTTGTCGGCAACGAGCGCTGATGTCTTCTGCTCGTTGAAGCCGGTCTCGGGGTGATGCAGGATCCTCTCGCCCAATTCGATGATCTCGTTGCCGTGGCGGTCGATCGCCTCGCACACCTGTTGTTTTAGGTCTTCCTTGCTGGTCATCCCTGCCCTCTCGTCCTTAAACAGAAGGATAGTACAGGCATTCGGCGTCGGGCCGCCATGTTGCCGCCCATGGCCGGAATGCCATCATCAGGCTGGATTGTCATGCGGCTGGATACCGCGGGCGCGTCCTTCGAGACGGCCGCTTTGCGGCCTCCTCAGGATGAGGATTTTTCTTAATGCCATCGAGAATGCCGCCTCATCCTGAGGAGCGCCCCAGCGACAGCGGGGCGCGTCTCGAAGGACGCGGGATCTCGATGCAGCCTCCCTGATGCGTCTGTGATGAACGGGGATTTCCGGCAGCAACTGTTGCTCGCGCTGGTGCTGCTGGTGACGGCGCTGTTCGTGGCATCCGGCTATGCGCCGGCGGCGCGCTGGCGGCGCCCGATGAGGGGCGCGGCGATCGGCCTTTTCGTCCTGGCGGTCATCGCGGCGCTCGTCGAGATCGTGCGCTGGCTCGCCGCGCCGGACGGCTGATTACGACCTACGGCGGAGGCCCGCGCGATCTATCCCATTGGAAAGGATACGGTTTTGTAAAATTTCAGGCCATACGCAAATTACGTTTGCTTCCCGATTGTGTCGAAGCGTAACATCCGGTAACGTTAACATTGGGTTAACAAACCGGCCGCCAGGGGAGCAAGCGATGGCTTTGATCTATCCCAACATCGTCCCTGAAAACAACCTCAGGTTGCCGGACGCTCTGACCGTCAAGCACGGCCCGGCGCATCTGCTGTCGCGCTTTGTGCTGGCGGGCGACCGCTATGCGCGCGAGCGCGGGCTTCACCTGCGGCTCAAATACGATTTCGAAGAGCTGGCCTGGGTGAACAAGCAATACTGCGCGCAAGGCTCGTGGTACCCGATCATCGGCGAGTTCAATCCCGAGCACAGCGAGCTTTCGCCCGACAACGCGTTCTGGGTCGCCGGCGAGGACGCCAGCGGCGAGGTCGTGGCGGTCTATGCCGGCCATATCTACTATTGGCCCGACACCAATCTCGAAGAGCAGGCGGCGACGGTTTTTTACGGCCGCAACGAGGGTCAGCCGACCCTGGTGACGACACCGGTCGCGCAAACCATCGACGGCGTCGTCATGAGCTGCGGCTGCGCCTGGATCCGGCCCGATTTCCGCGGCCGCATCCTGTCGCAATTGTTTGCAAGACTCGCCAAGACCTATGGCCTGTCGCGCTGGCCGATCGATTGGATCATCGGTTATGTGACGCCGTCAGGGTTCAAGAAGGGGCTGCATAACGGCTATGGCGCGAAGCACGCCACCCCCGGGATGGGCTATCCCGGCACCTCGTTTGGCGAGCTGTACCTGCTCTACACCTCGGCGACCGAGGCGATCACCGATCTCGAAGACTTCCTGGTAACCGAGCTGTCCGAGCCGGTCGCGCCCAACGTGTCGGATTCCTGGGCGACGATCTTGGCGCAGGAAGTCACCAGGACCTCACCCGAGGTGGTCTTCCAGGGCAGCAGCAGCCGCTCGTAATTGACGGTCCGCCGCGGCGTCCCCGGTTCATTCATGTACTGGATCGAGGCCGTGACGAGATCGTAGCGCGGCTGGCCCGAGGTCGCGACCCAGCGGAGGTATTCAGACACCCACTCGCCGTAATCCTTGTCGGCAATGTCCTCCACCTTCTGGCCGATGCCGCGGTATTGGTAATCGCTGCCGAGCCATTGGTGCGCGTCGCCGATGAAGCGCCACACCGGCTCGCGCGACGGCGGCTTGAGGCCGATGATCGCGAAGCGCGACAGCAGCTGCTGGCTGATCGCCAGCGCGATCACATTGGGGTCGAAATGACCGAACGAGGCGCGCCATTTCTGCGCCAGCGGGCGCATCGCGTTGTCCTGGTCAAGGAAGATGGCCGTGTAATCGCGCGGCTCGACCAGAAAGCGCTCGGTCGGCGGCGGGGTAAAAACCGGGGCGCACAGCTCCGACAGGCGGGCGATCGTATGCTCCGGCGAGGACGAAATCTCCGAATGCCAGCGCGTGTCGAAGTGCTGGATGCGGAACAAATCGATGCGGCAGGACAGCACTTGCTGCTGGGTTGCGAGCAGCGCCGGCAGTTCGACGTTGCGCGGATGCAGGTCGATTTCGATGATGGATTGGCCGATAATCTGGAATTTGATGAAGCCGAGGTTCTTCACGGCAAAGGAGATGGCGTCGTAATCGGGCGCATTGTCGCCGAGCAGCGCCAGAAACTCCTCGCTGTTCGGGAATACCCATCTGCCATCGGGGGTGACCAACATCGTCAGCCGTTCCACCCAACCCTCCTCGCAGCCGCTCCGGCTTCGTCCCGGTTCCGCCCATGAAACCGTAGGATGCAAAAGGTTAAATATTTGTTTAGTCGAATTTTTTAGATAGCGAGCCGCGGCAGCGGGAATGAACCGAGCAGAACCAGCACTCGGCGGGAGCGCGATCGCCCCCGTACCCCGCGTCCCCGGGCTATCGAGCGGACGGTTCGCGACGGCGGCCTTGATGGTCGCGACCGCGATGCAGGCCGGCGACGCGACGATCGTCAATGTCGTGCTGCCGCATCTCGAGCACGATTTCGGCGGCGGCATGGCGCTCGGCGCCTGGGTCATGACCAGCTATCTGTGCGCCAATGCGGTCGTGGCGCCGCTGACCGGCTGGCTTTCCCGCCGTTACGGGGCGCAGTATCTGTTCACCCGCGCCGTCACCCTCTTCATCCTCGCCTCGCTGTTATGCGCCGTTGCGCCGTCGACACCGGCGATCATCGCTTTCCGTATCGTCCAGGGCGCCGCCGGCGGTGTCATCCACCCGATGGCGCAGGCGATCCTCCTCGATATCCATCCGAAGCAGCGGCATGGCTGGGTGCTCGGCATGTGGGGCGCCGCGGCGATGGCCGGGCCGATCCTCGGTCCGGCATTGGGCGGCATCATCACCGACTTGTCATCATGGCGCTGGGCGTTCGCGATCAACCTGCCGATCGGACTTCTCGTGCTGCTCGGGACATGGCGCGTCGCCCCGCAGGCTTCGACGAACCGCGCCCTGCCGATTGACGGCGTTGGGATCGTGCTGCTGATCGCGGCGATTGGCGCATTGCAGCTGTTTCTCGAACGCAGCGTCGGCCGTTCCTGGCTGGAATCGCCGGAGCTCGCCGCCGAGGCGTCGATCGCGGTGCTCGCGGTGCTGCTGATCGCCGCGCGAGCGCGCCGCCTGCCCTTCACGCTGTTGCGGCTGGAGGTCTTCAAGGACGTCAATTTCGCGGTCGCGGCTTTCTACAATTTCATGATGAGCGCGCTGTTGTTCACCGCAATCGTGTTCATACCCGCATTGGGCGAAGGCCCGCTCGGCTACCCGGCGACGCTCGCGGGCCTGACGATCGTGCCGCGCGCCGTCCTGATGATGCTGGTCATGCTGGCCGCCGGCCGGCTTATCGGCAAGGTGAACTATCGCATCCTGCTGGCGCTCGGCTGGTTTCTGATGGCTGCCGGCCTGACCATGCTGTCGACCATCCCGCCTGAAAGGGCGCTGTTTCTGCTGATCGCCGGCAGCTCGGTTCAGGCGCTCGGCGCCGGGCTGCTGATCACTCCGCTGAGCACCCTCGCCTTTTCGACCTTGCCGGCGGACCGCCGCACCGACGCGGCGGGCCTCTACAGCCTATTGCGGCAACTTGGCTGCGCCTGCGGCGTGGCGCTGATGACGGCCGTGCTGGCCGCGAAACTGGGCGCCTATCTGGCCGCTCCGATGGTGCAGGCGGCCGGCGGCGCGGGACGCACGCTCGCCACGCTGCGCGCCTATGCCGAATGCTTCCGATTGATGGCGATCGCCTCGCTGATCGTCGCGCCCGGCATCCTGTTGTTCCGGCTCGACGCCGCGGCGAACGCCGTCAAGGAAGCCGTCTGACGATCCTGCGTGCCTGGCAACCGCGCTACGCGACGGCGCGATCCTCGCTCGGCGGGCGCGATTTTGCCGGGCTGGCAGGAGCCAGGCCGGCGACATGCGGCGGCAACGTGACGCGAACCCGGGTGCCCTGGTCGGGCGCGGTGTCGATCAGTAACTCGCCATGATGCGCATCGACCAGGCCCTTGGTGATCGGCAACCCGAGCCCGGTGCCGCCATAGATCCGCGCGGCGCCGGTATTGGCTTGGCCGAACGGCTGCAACGCGCGCTCCAGCTCGCCGGCCGACATGCCGATACCGCGGTCCTCGACCTCGATGACGAGGCCGCCCGCGTCATCGAGCGCGGCGCGAATATCGACCCGCCCGCCATCATGCGAGAATTTGACCGCATTCGACAGCAGGTTCAGTACGATCTGCTTGATCGCCCGCTCGTCGCCCCAAATGCCGGAATCGGCGCCGGAGATCTCGCTGACCAGCTCGATATTACGGGTGTGCGCCCGCTCGCTGACCATGCGCAGCGATTCCGCAAGAACGCGCGGCACGGTGACAATCTCGCTCGCCAATTCGAGCTTGCCCGCCTCGATCTTCGACATGTCGAGCACGTCGTTGATGATCGACAACAGATGCAGCCCGCTCGAATGGATGTCCTTGATGTAGCCGAGATACTTCTTGTCGCGCATCGGCCCCAAGAACTCGCTGCAGATCACCTCGGAAAAGCCGATGATGGCGTTGAGGGGCGTGCGCAGCTCGTGGCTCATATTGGCGAGGAAATCGCTCTTCGATCGGTTGGCGAGCTCGGCGGCCTGCCACGCCTCGGCCATCTTCTGCTCCGCCGCCTTGCGCTCGGTGATGTCCGAATAGAGCGAAACGACCGCTCCATCCGGCATCGCGCGGCGATGGATCTGCAAGGTGCGGCCGGCGCTGGTCACCCGCTCCCGCAGGGCCGGCAGGTCGCGATAGAACTGCTCGATCCGCTCGCGCGTCTCGCTGACCGGATCGACCGGGCCGAAATCGCCGCGCCGGGCCTGATGGAGTAGAATGTCGTAAAGTGAGGTCAGGCCGGCCGGCGCCGGCAAATCGAGCATCTCGATAAAACGCGAGTTCCAGGCGATCAGGCGGCCATGCCGGTCGAACACGCTGAGACCCTCGCCCATGTTTTCGAGGGTGCTCTGCAACAACCCGCCCTGATCTTTGAGTTCCTGCTCGCGCTGACGCAAATCGGCGAGCGAGCGCTGCTGGCGGTCGAGTGTGCCGCTCATCAGCCAGGCCAGCGCTAGGGCGGTCAGCGCGAATAGCCCGAAACCAATCAGCGCGGCGACCCCGATCGTCGCCGCGGCGCTTTCCAGCAGCTGATCCGAAGCGCGCCAGATCGAGCGGAACGCAACCGCCCCATAGGCCAGCACGAGCAACGTGAACAGCGCTATAATCGCGTGCTGCAGCCGGGCCGACCGGACCATTTCGAGAAGGCGGTTCGCCCGTCGCATCGTTCTCCCTAACGACCGGCGGTCGCGGCGACGCAGGTGGCGCCAAGCTCACCGGGGCGAAAAGTGCACATTTGCCCACCGCTATTAGCGATTCGTTCCTGATATCGTCCCATGGAGGTTAATTTTCGGTTTACGACACGAGCCGGGTTTCGGCGGATCAACGACATTGCCAGCCCTTGCATCCGAAGAGACGGCTAAAATTCGTGCTAGGGTCGGCCGCGCACATCTGGAGCTTTGGTGTGATCCTTGGGCGGATGGTGATCGGGGCGCCGTTGCTGCTTCTTGGCTGCGCCGGTCCGGTCGCGGAAGTCACGACGATCCCGGCCGAGGAAGCCGCATGGCGGGCAGTGGCGCCGCGGCTCCCTGGCATGCCGGCCCGCGAGATCGAGCAGTGCGCCGGACCACCTCGCGGCGTCTCGCCGGCGCCCGGCGGCACGGCGCTCCTCTACCGCTCGCAGGACCTGAAGAATTACTGCCAAGTCGCGCTCCTGGTGCGCGACGGCCGGGTCCTCGCCTTCACGGCCGAACACGCCGCGCCGGAATTTCTGTATCTGCGCGACGGCTCCAATTACTGCGGCCGAATCTTTCAACAGTGCTTGCGATGAGTAACTACAGACCGAGCTGGTGCGCGAGGCCGTAATCCTGAGCGAGCGATTTGATCTTGTCCCAGGTGGAATCCTCGACCTCGACGCCGTTCTTGCGGCGGTCCTGCTCGCGGCGGTGCTCGATCTCGCCGGGGTATAGGACGCCGCTCGACCCCTCGGCGGGCGGCGTCTCCTTCAGGTATTGAACGAACTCGCCGACCTCCTTCTTGAACTCGGCGAGCGGCCGGAAGGCGTCGACCTTGAAGCAGGCCATGAAGCAGCCGTCATTGTGCCGGCCGGTCGGTTCGACCCCGAAGCCGAGGCCAGTCAAAAGGCCGCACAGGATCTCGACCATCACGGCAAGTCCGGTCCCCTTGTAGCCGCCATCGGGGCCGCCCAACGGCAACAGCGCGCCGCCCTGGCGTAATTGCCGCGGATCATTGGTCGGCTTGCCGTCACTGCCGATGACCCAGCCATCCGGCACCGTCTGGTTGCGCGCGACGGCGAGCGCGATCTTGCCGGCGGCGGCGGCCGAGGTCGCCATGTCGAGATAGAGCGGCCCATCCAGGTCGGACGGGATCGCCATCGAGATCGGGTTGGTGCCGAGGCGCGCCTCGCGCCCGCCGAACGGCGCCACTGCTTTCGGCGAGCGCCCGGAATCGGCGGTGATCAGCCCGATCATTCCGGCCTTCGCCGCCATCTGGGTGTAGCTCGACAACCGTCCGATATGCCCCTGACGGAACACCGTCGCGGCCGCGACGTTGCCCTTCTCGGCCTTCTCGATCGTCAGTCGCATCGCACGCTCGTTGACGACGTAGCCGAACCCCCAATGGCCGTCGACGACCGTGGTGGTCGGCGATTCCTTCACGATGACCCAGGGCGCGCCGGGCACGATGTGGCCGACCTTGATCCTGTCGATATAGGTCGGGATCTGGATCACGCCGTGCGAATCGTGGCCGACCAGATTGGCGCCGACGATGTGGCGCATGACGAGCGCCGCCTCTTGTTCCGGCGTGCCGGCGGCGATGAACAGCGCGCGGCCGACCTCTTCGAGGCGTTCGGCTTGGATCTTCGGCATCCCCGGATCCTCCCTCGGTGAGCGGTCAGCGCGCCGCCGGGCGCAGATAGGATTGCTGCGCCCGCTTGATCGCGGCGGGATCGATCGCCGACATTGCCGGGCTGTTCAAACAGGTCGTGTATTCCTCGGCCATGTCCGGCGAGGCCACCTCGATCATCAGCCGGTTCTCGATCCAGAACTCAATCACATGGAAGAAGGGCTTCTGGCCCGGAATGCCGCGGCCGAAGGTCTTGGCGCGCCAACCTTCGCGCGCGCCGATTGCCTCGATCTCCTCGCGCGAGCGCGGCACCGACAGCAGCACGTGGAACGGCCAGGTGCGCGGCGGCGCGTGCGCACCGAACACGACGTGCTCATCGTCCTGAGGGATTTCGAGTGTGGCGCTCTCGGGATAGACTTCGATCATCGAGCCGTGCTCATCGCCGCTTGCCGCCATGTAGGCGCCTTCGAGCGGACCAAACGGCAAGCATTTGCCGTTCATCAACTCGGCGAGCACTTCGGCAACCCGTTGCGGCTCGCGCGCCGGGATTGAGACGTGGTGGATCATCGAATTCTCTCCTTTGCTGACTAATCGGTGAGGCCGTAGAAGCGCTGCGGGTTGTCGCGGAAGATCTTCTGCTTGAATTCGGTCGAGAGATCGTTGCGGTTGGCGAGATGAGCAACCGCATAGGGGAATTCGCCGTCCCAATGCGGGTAGTCGGAGGCGAACAGGATGTTCTCCTGCGGAAAGAAATCGGGGACGTAGCGCAGCGTCTTTTCCTCCGGCTCGCAGGACACGTAGACACGGCCGCACGCCATGTATTCGGACGGCTTCATCTTGAGGAGCGGCGCGTCGAAGCGGCGGAACTCGTATTCCTCGTCCATATGCTCCATCCAGAACGGCACCCAGCCGATCCCGGCTTCGAGGAACGCGACCCGCAATTCGCGGTATTTCTCGAGGAGCCCGCTGTAGATGATTGCGGTGCAGGCGAGCAGCTGCTCCGGCGCGTGCGAACAGGTGTGGATCTGCAGGAAATTATCGAAATGGCCGAGCGGGTCGAGGGTGTCGCTGCCGGATGCGTGGAACGCCACCGCGACGCCCTGGCGCGCGCACTCCTCATAGAAAGGCCAGAAATCGCGATGCGCGACATTGCGGCTCCGGTCGTAGGTGTTGACCATGACGCCGACCGTGCCGAGCCGCGACATCGCGCGCTCCATCTCGTCGATCGCGGCGCGCACGTCGACGTGCAACGGCACCAGCGCCACGCCCTTCAGGCGCTTGCGGTCGATTGAGCACCAATCGTCGAGCCAGTCGTTGTAGGTCTGGCACAGCGCGATTGCATAATCCGGCTCGCGCACCCGCGACAGGAAGAGCCCGCCCGTTGGATAGATGATCTGCAGATCGATGCCCTCGCGGTCATTGTCGGCAAGGTTCTGCTTGGCGTCTTTCGGCTGCTTCGCGATCGTGCCGTTCTGGCCGCGGTCAAAGCCGTCGCTGCTGACAATGAAGTTGCGCTTGCGGTACCGCTCGGGGAGACGTTCGCGGTAGATCGCCTCGTTGTCGACCGCGTGACCGTCGGCATCGATGATCAGCATGCCTTTCTTCATCGGGCGCTCCGAGCTGGGCTGCGTTTTGCCAACGATAGCGCGCCGCCCTACGCGACGGCAACGCAGAGCTAATCCGCGGGCCAGCAGGCGATCGGGCCGCCCGAAAATGAGCGCGCGACCTCGTCGGTCGGACCGACCGTCACGTCGACATCGTAGCTGACGACGCTGGGGGCGGCGTCCCAGCCGGTGCTGCGGTCTTTTGTTTCGCGTGCGACGCATTCGGCCTTGTCGCCGCTCTGCTCACGGCAGGCCTCCTCCGCCAGGCGGCGCAGCGCGGCCTCGTAGCCGACGCGGCAATCAGGCGGCGGGGTCTCCGGCATTTTCATCTTGCGGGTGATGGCGCGCCAGCAGGTTTCGCCATCCGTCACGACCGAGCACGAGCCGGTCACCGCGCGCGTGTAGCTCAGATGCAGCTTGCCAGCCTGCTCCGTCACCTCACGCAATCGGCTGTCGAGCTTGATCGTGTCGTGAAACAGCTCGCGGCTGCTTTGCGGCTCGTACATGCGGAAGCCGATCGCACCGTTGGCGCCGTCGGCATCGATCAGAAACAGCCGGTCCGCGGCGACGCCCCAGAAATAGCTCTCGTCGCCCTGCAGTTTCCGCTCGCCAGGGATCGCTTGCGCGGCGCAATCCGGCACCGTCTGACCGGGCCCGGTGATGTCGTACGAGATCTCGGTATCCCCGACATCGCGCTCGTCGATTTCCTTGACCATCAGCCGCGAGAAATAGAAGCAGCGAACCTCCTTGTCCGAAGGCGGCTCGGTCTCGGCCGGGCCGAGTTTGACTGTCCGGGTGTCCGCCGCCTTTTCGAAGGGCGGCGCGCCGTCGTAACTCGCGGCCGCGGCGGGCGAGGCTGCCGCCAGCACCCAGAAGGCGGCGGCCAATCGAGCCGGTTTCATGCAGCGCGCCCTAGACCGGCGCTTCGTCGGGCGAAGGCGCGAGAAAGCGGTAGACCGAGGCGCAATCCTTGCGCCCGAGACCGTGCGCCGAGGCCATGCGGTAGACTTGCTGCGCCGCGGCAGCCACTGCGACCGGCACGCGCTTTTCACGCGCTGCGTTAACTGCGATGTGCATGTTGTCCTCCGTTATTCGGCAGCGAGCGCGCCGGCGACGGCAACCAGCGTGGCGTCGCTGCCGCGCGCACCCAAGATGGACAGGCCGACCGGCCGCTCGTCGACCAGCGTACCGGGGATCGAGACTTGCGGCACCCCGGTCAGCCCGCCATGCGCGCAGAGACCAAGGATGCGGTCCCGCAGCGGCTCCCCGGCCGACAATGGCAGGCCGCAACGGGGCGCCGGGAACGGCGTCGTCGGCAGGCAGAGGATCGTGCCCGGCGCGAGCAACTGGCGCAGGCGGCCGCGCGCCTCTTCGCGCACGAGTGATGCCCAGCGGCGCTCGCTTTCCGGGATCATGCCGCCCAGCACGAGGTTGCGCGCGACGCTGAACTGAAAACGCGGGTTGGCGCGGTCGACCCATTCCTGGAAGGTTTGCCACGCTTCCCACGGCTGGATCGTGCGCTGCGCGCGGGCCCAGGCGGCGAGGCCGGGGGGCGCCATCGTTTCGTGATGCACTTCACCAATCAATTTGCCGAGGCGGGCGACGAGCGGCTCGAGCGAGGCGGCGGTCTCCGGATCGGCGAAAGCGAACGCGTCGCTCGCGACGACGAGGCGCGTCGGCAATTCGTCGGGGATCGGCTCGCGGAGCATGACCGAGGAGACGCGCGCGAAGGTCTCGGCGTCGCGTGCGAACCAGCCGGTCGTGTCGGAGGTCGGCGCCTGTTGCATCATGCCGGTCAGATCGAGGCGGCCATGCGTCGGACGGATGCCGTAGAGCCCGCAGAAACTCGCCGGCACCCGCACCGAGCCGCCGGTGTCGGTGCCGAGCGCGGTGTCGCAGAGCTCGCCCGCGACCGCCGCCGCCGAACCCGAGGACGAGCCGCCCGGCACATGGCCAGGGGCGCGCGGGTTTGTCGCCGTGCCGTAGAACGGGTTCTCGCCCAGGATGCCGAGCGAGACCTCGTCGGTGATCGTCTTGCCGATCAGGTCAGCGCCGGCATCGAGCAATGTCTGCACGGCCCAGGCGTCCCGCTCCGGCACCGGGTTGGTCTGCGCCCAGTCCGGGTTGCCGCCGCCGGTCGGACGGCCGGCGACATCGAACAGGTCCTTGGCGGCGAAGGTCAGGCCCGCAAGCGGGCCGCCGGCACGGCCCGGGACGCGAAACCGCTGCCCCGGGACGAACGCGCCGAAATCGTCGCTCGCACGGTTGATCATGTCAGCACTCCTCTATCCGTCATGGCCGGGAATGACGTTGAAGGGAGCAATCATTGGGCCATTCAGCCGCCGAGGAGTTCGGACAGCGCCTTGGCGGCGACGGCGTTCGACAGGATGACCGGCAGGCCGAGCGGAAGGAGCGCCTGGCGGTGGCGCTCGGTGAAGCCGATGCAATCCAACAGGATCGCGTCGGCACCTTGCCCTTGCAGCTGCTTGCCGGCGTCGATGACGGCGTCTTCGGCCGCGCCGTAGGGCGAGGCGGCGGCGAAGATCGGAGTGCGATGCAGCGGCCGCCATTTGCCGCTCTCCGAGCCGATTTGCGAGGCGATCGGCACGATAATCCCGAGCTGCCGCCGCTCGATAAGGCCCGCAACCATTGCCGGGATGATGTGGTCGGGCTCGACGAGCCACGCTTTCTCGCAGCGGAGACCGTCGAAGGTGCCGGTGCAGAGCAGCAGGATCGCGTCGCAGCCCTCGGCTTCGAGCGTGGCGAGCGCCTGCTGCACGCCGTCTTTCATGCGCCGGCGCGACAAGACCACCTCGGCGCCGTCTTGCAGGCGGGTGACAAGTTCCGGCTCGCCGCCCTCGGGCCGATAGCGCGCCGCGATTTCGGCATGCGACAACCCGTCGAGGACACCGCGGTGGATGCGGCGCACATCGGCCGAGATGTGGCGATCGATGATCGGCACGACATCGGGGCGCGGCGCCTGGCCGATCGTCAACGTGCCGAGAACCCGCTCGCGCATGACCGCCTCCTTTTCTCCGCCTATTTGCCTTTCGGCACGGTTTTGACGACCGAGTCGAAAAAGCCGTAGAGCGCGTCGCCGCCGATAAACCCGGCGGCGAGCACCTCCATCGGGCCGCTCGCCTCCCTGCCCTTCCAGCGCAGCACGATCGTGCGGATCGCGATGCCGGCGAGGACGGCCCATCCGGCCATCGGGTTCGGGATCAGAAGCCCTGTCGCGAGCAGGATGCCGAGCTGGCGCGACGGCCCGCCGAGCCACTGGATGATCGCGGCCGGCACCGCCCAGATCAGCAATGCCATCGCGACGTCACCGGCGGCGCCGGCCTGGATCGTCGCGACATAGACCTTGTCGACCGGCGGCACGAGCCCCTGCGCGAAATAGCCGGGATGCGCGAAATAGACGGTCGGTATCGCGATCAGGAAGGCCAGCATCGCGGCGTAGAGCTGTTGCCGGCGCCCGGCCAATTCGAAGGCGGGGTCGGCGCCCTCGCCGCGCAGCAGGTAGCCGGCGCGGAGGTCATAGCCCATATCGGCAAAGGCGGGGCCGGTCGAGGCGCTGAACCCGACGAGAAGCCCGAGCGCGATCGGCGGGAACCCCAAGAGTATGCCGATGATCAGCGTGATCAGCGCCACCGCAAACGCCGGGAACCAGCCGGCATGCATCGCCGAGATGCCGACTATCAGTTCGTGCACAAAGGCGGCGAACGCGGCGTAGACGACAAAGCCGATCAGCATGCCGGCCGAGAGTTCGCCGACGAGGCCGCCCATCAGCGCGATCAATACCGCGATCGCGACATAGCCGATGCTGCCGAGGCCGAGCGCCCGGCGCATCCTGCTATCATCGGTCGCGGCCGCCACCGTATCACCGGTGCCGCGGCGCGCGATGAACAGAACGACCTGGATCAGCGCGACGAGACCGGCGCCGACCATCGCGCCGTGCGGCACATAAAGCTTCGCGATGTCGATGCCGGCGACCGGCATCGCATAACCGCGGATCAACAGCCCAATGCCGAACATCGTCAGGGCCCACACATTGCCGATGAAGGCAACGCCGAAGGCCGACATCGGGATCTTGAGCCAGCTGCCGGCGATGCCGACGAGAAGGCCGACGCCGAGCAGCGCGGCGCGCTTGCCCCCGGCGTCGCCGGCGCGGATCGCCTCGGCCGCCGCAACCCCAGGCGGCCAGGTGCCGGCCGCCGGAAAGATGCGCGTGTCGAACATGCGATACAGCAGATAGCCGTCGAGCAGCATCGACAGCGCGGCGCCGACCAGCATCGGCAGGATCAGGTCGGAGCGGCCCAACAGGAACGGCACGCCGATCGGCAGGAGGAGGCTATTGGCGGCGCCAAAGGTCGCGGCCGAGATCGCGCTCTGCGCCAAGTTCTGCACATGGATCGACCGGTAGCGCGCGAAGATCGCGCCCGGTATCCGCGCCAGCAGCATCGCGACCAGCGCGCCGATGATCGAGGTGTTCGGGGTTATGCCGAGCTGCAGGATCAGCTGCACCCCGATCACCGCGCCGAAGATGCTTAACACGACCAAGAAGACAAAGGTCGCCGGCGCGAAGGTCGAGGGATGCTGCGCCTCGGCGGCGGTGCGCGGCGGCACGGCACCGGGAACGGCGGCGGTAGGGGACAAATCGGTCATCAGCGCCTCAAGTCGCGGCCGGCAACTTCTCCGCTATCGCATGGCGTGGCCGGCTTTGCCTATGGTTTTTGTTGGCGCCGGATCGGCCGGGCCGGCTCTTGCATCGTCGCCCAGTTCGCCTATCATTTGCCGGGGCGCGGGTGTAGCTCAATGGCAGAGCAGAAGCTTCCCAAGCTTACGACGAGGGTTCGATTCCCTTCACCCGCTCCAATTCATATCAACGACTTAGACTGAGATTTCTGCGGGTCGGGTCACTTGATTTTCCCGCAAGCTGCGGGGAATTGGTCGCCCGGATGCCGCTCACGGTAATTTTTGGCGGATTGGCTGTCGGGATAGAATTCGAGCGCCCGCTCGCACAGCCAGCGTGCCGCCGCGCCGAGTTCTCCGGCCGGCCGCCGGCGCTGATCGTCGCCGGAGGCTAGAACTGCGCAATCATCGTGAACAGCGCCGAGCGTCCGGCGAGCGGGACGACGTGGTTGTTGTCGATCCCGTCATAAGCGTAGGCATTGTTGAGGTTTTTCAAGTTGGCTTGCACGCTGACCCATGGGTTGACGCGGTAGCGCGCCATCAGATCCACGGTCCAATAGCCGGGAACGATCTGTAGAAAGCCATTCGGGTCGGGACCGCTTTGGACGGCGCGGTTGCCGACATATTGCACGCCGCCGCCGACAACGAGGTCGGGGGTCAGGTCGTAGGTCGTCCACAGCTTTGCCGCGTGCTTGGGAGCGTTCTGCAGCCGATATCCGAGATCGCCGTTTGGCGAGGCGATGATCGCCGTCTGCAGAAAAGTATATCCGCCAAACAGGTGCCAGCGCTCGAACGGATCGCCCTGGAAGACCAGCTCGAAGCCGTCGACCCGCGCGGTCCCCGCCAGGATCAGCACGGTCGGATTGCCGGGCTCCGTCTCGCGCACGTTGTAGAGGGTAGTGCGAAAAAGGGCACCCGACAGCAGCAGCCCGCCGATTTGCGCCTTGCCGCCGAGCTCGTAGTCCGAGCTGCGTTGGGCAGGCAGGCTGGTGTTGGAAGCGGACAGCGACAGCCCTTCGGCGGACGGGTAGAAGCTGGTGCCGCTGGCGAAATAGAGGCTCGCATTGACCGCCGGTTTATAGGTGAGCGCTCCCCGCCAGGTCGGCACGAGGTCGACATGCTCGCCCGTGAAGGCCGGCGCGGTGCGGCGGACATCGGCGTCGAAACGGTCGAGTCGCGCCGCCGCGGACAACTCCCAATCGTCGGCGAGGTGCACCGTATCGATCAGATAGGCCGCCTGGGTCAACGCTTCGACCGAGACGGTGCGCAGCACCGAGGTGGTCGCGCCGAAGGGCTGGTCCGGATCGGGGACGAAAAGATTGGTCGTCGGCACGCCGGCATATTTGAAAAAAGTCGGCGCCGATGTCTGGCGGCTGAACTCCAACCCGACCACCGCCCTATGTGCAAACCGCCAGGTGTCGAACGCGATATGCGCCTCGCTCTGATTGTCCAGAAAGGTCTCTTCGCTGTTCAGCCCCTGCATCAGCCGGGTCGCGGTCACGCCGGCGAGCGGTGTTCCAAATGCGACGATGCCGGGAACGCTCGGCTCGGTGATGCGAAAGGAGCGGGTGTAGTTGCCGTAACGGAACTGGTTGCGCAGCGTCAGTCCCGCGCTCACATCGTGCTCGGCCGCGGCGGTCACGATGTTGACATCGCTATGAGAGAAATCGCTGCCGTCGAAGCCGTAAAATTGTGGCGTGGCACCCTCGCCGGGCGGGATACGCTACCCGGCGTTCCGATATCGATCCACGGCACGCCGTAATCCGGCAGATCGTCCTCGCTCTGGTGCAGCACGCTGAGGGTCAGTCTGGTGTCGGTCCCGAGACCGAACGAAATCGACGGGGCAATGCCGAAGCGGCCGAAATGGACGCGATCGCGGTCCGCGACGCCGCCATCATAACCGACGAGATTGATCCGCAACGCGGTGGTCGGATCGATCGGCCGGTCGAAATCGAGAGTCACCCGCTTGGTGCCGTCCGTCCCGAAGTTGGTGGCGAGTTCGGTCAGCGGCAATAGGCGCGGAGTCTTGCTGACATAATTGACGACCCCGCCGGTCGACCCGCGCCCGAACAGCACGCCGGCCGGGCCTTCGAGGATCTCCAACCGCTGCATGTTGAAGGCATCCATATACCAGTTGCCGATCTCCAGCATTCCATCGAGATACCGGTCGGTTTCCGAGGAGAACCCGCGGACATAGAACTGGTTGCGCTGTGAGGTGTCCTCGTCGGCGTGAACCGAGATGCCCGGGACGTAGCGGATCGCATCCTCGAGGCTCACGGCGCCCTGATCGCGCACCTGTTGCGCCGGGACCTCGATAATGATCTGCGGCGTGTCGAGCAACGGCTCGGTCAACCGCGACAGCGCCGGTGACAGCGGCCACTCGCCGACGACGGTGACGGGCGGCAGCGTCAGCGTTTCCGGTTCCGCTTGCTGCGCAACGGCAGCGGCGGGGATCAGGAGCGCGGCGCACGGGAGGATCGAAAGAAATCGCCGGCCAGGTCGCCGCATGGTTCTGCAAGTATCTTGTTGCGGTACGATCGAGGGCTCAGCACTACGACAAACAGGCGCTACTCATAAGACGCGCCCGCTTCCGTCAAATCTGAGGCATCGGCGCAAGAGAACCCTCCCCCCGGTCCGGGGAGAGGGCTCTTGCAGTTCGAGCAGGGCTGGCGTCAGTCGAGGTCGACGATGTTCCGGCTTGCCAGATACTTGAACTCGGTCGGCGGCCGCACCTTTTTCTCGCCGGGATAGGGCCGCTTGAAACCGGTCGCCTCGTACCAGATCAGATGGTTGAGCGTATCCGGGTCGTGCGAGTCGGGCTTGGTCATCTTGCCGGCAAACATCTGCAACTTCGCCTTCCTCCAGGCCTTTTTCAACCCGTTGATCGGCTCGTTGCTCGCCACCGTCACGCCCATGTCCAGCGGGACTTGATTGGGCAGGTGGGTAAACGGCGCGAAGTTCGCCTTGGGCGGCGTTCCCTTTACGAAGGCAGTCCGCATCGGCGACGCCACGAGGTCGAACTGGTTCATCGGCGGCAGGCCGAGGATCTGCTCGATCGTGCGCGTCATGTTCACCTGGGTGTAGTAGGTGTGGTCGGTTCGCCCGTTCTGCACCGCGTACGGACTGACGACATAGCCCGGGCTGCGGTGGCCATCGACGTGGTCGACGCCATTCTGCGCGTCGTCTTCCTCCATGAAAATCGCCGACGAAGCCCAGACGTTGCTGTGGCTGATGTAGTCGATGATCCGGCCCACGGCGAGATCGTTGTCGGCCTGCTGCGCGCCCGGCGTCGGCGGGCCGCCGGTGTGGTCGTCCATGATCCACAGGATGCTCAGTGCGGGCACCGTGCCGGCCTTGAGGTCATTGTTGAAATCCTGCAGCCACAGATCGACGCGGAACTGATCGGGGATGTTCAGATCGAACTGCGGGAAGTTCTTGATCAGGTGGTCCGCGACCGCCGGGACCGAGGACTCCGCGTGAACGGTGTTCTGGTAGTTCAGTTTGGCCGTCGCCGGATTGACTGCATACGCGGCCTCGAATTGCTTCGAGTCGGCGTAGAACTGCGACCAGCTCGGCTCGTTGGTCGTGCCGTCGGGGTCGGTGAACGTATCGTTCTCGACATATTCGCCATAGATCTTGACCGGTAGGCCGGCCGCGGCCGCTTCCTGGAACAGGAAGCCTTGCTTTGTGTAGGCCAGCGCATCACCGGCGTTGCCGCCCGGATAGCTGCGCACCCAATCCGGCGACTGGATGTCGTCTGCGTACGGCGCCATCGCCTCGGTGATCCACTGGTGGCCGTCGGCCGACTGGCGGCTCGGATCGTAGAAGTTGTCGAGCAGCGGGAAGCGCTTTACCAGCGTGTGCGCGTTTGGTGTGTACTTGCCGCCGAACACTGCCAACGATGGGTCGCCGTTGCCGGCGGCCACGTCGCCGAGAATCTGATCATAGGTGCGGTTTTCGCGGATGATCAGGAACACATGCTTGATCAGCGAGGGATCGCCGATCTTGGCGGGGATTGGGACGGGCGCCTTGAACTCGTTGCCGCCGCCGGCGGTGTCGATGTTCTTGGTCAGATCCCAGTGGTTGTTCTGATAGACCTGCGTCGTCATCGCCGCCAGTTTTTTGCTGTCCGGCAGGGGGGCGATGCTGACGGTGCCATTGTCCTGATGAGTATTATAGTCGGTCACGCCATAGTCGGTCTCGAACGAGTAACGCGTGCCGATGCCTTTGTCGTTGGCGACGATGAGCTGTTTGTTGGCCTTGTCCAGGACCACTGAACTCGGCGCATAGGCCACCGGGATCAGCCCCAAAACCGGATGTGTCGCACCGCCGCTGAGGTCTACGACGGCGATCGCGTTGGCATTGTACAACGCGACGTAGGCAACGCCCTTCTCGCGTCAACGTCGATCGAGCACGGCGCCGCGCCGTAGGCCGGGTCGTCCTGCCCCGGCACTGCGATCGGCAGCGCGAGGTTGATCGTGCGCATCACCTTGTTTTTGTCCGTGTCAATGACCGAGATGGTGTCGCTGTAGGTGTTGGCGACCAGCAAGGCCTCTCCGAACTCCGCCATCCCGGTCGGGTGCAGACCGCCGGTCGAGATCGTATCGACGACTTTCATCGTCGCCAGATCAACCGCGGAAACGGTGCCGGTTATCGCGGAGCCGTTCACCTCGTCGGCGACGATCGGCGTCCCGGCGGAGTAGATTTGGAAGTCCCCCTCCGTCGCGGCCCGGCCGCCTTCGTTGCTGACGTAGGCGGTTTTTCCTTCGCTATCGATCAGGATGCTGTGCGGCGCGTTGCCGACCCGGATCTGTGTGCCCTCGGTCGGCGGCGTCTTCGTCAGGTCGATCTTGGTGAGCGTATTGTTCTGGTTCAACAAGGCGTAGGCGGTCTTGCCGTCCTTAGCGAACGCGACGCCGCCCGGATAGGAGGTGTTGGTCGAATAGAACGTGCCGCATGACCGTCCGTAGTCGCCAATTGGGCTGTTCGGGAAGCACGTGATGAACGTGTTGTCCGGCGGCACGCTAACCTGGAAGTCATCGCTCAGCAGGCCTTGGGGGGAGACCTTGGCAATGGCGACGTTGCTGCTGTCTTGGCTGAAGAGCAGGTACTTGCCGTCCGCCGAATAGGTGATGCCGCCATAGCTGCCGCTGGAATCCTTTCCGAACGGCAGATAGTTCTGCAGAACGGTGCCGGTGTGGGTGTCGAACACCTCTACGGCCTGGGCCGCACCCATCGTCAGCACAGCGGCGGTGTGGCTGGCGGCATTGGGGTTCAGCGCGATGGCCTTGGCGCGGACCCGGATACCGAGATCGACCTGGGTGCCGGCCGGGGTGAGGACTTGGCCGTTCCCCACGACCCATGAGCCGTTCGGCTGCGGGCCGGTCACGTAGGTGGGGAACGGCACGGACGGGTCGGCGAATGCCGGAGCGGCAAGCCCCATCGCCAACAGGCCGGCCAGCGGACGCAAGCGGTTCGTTCGAGACCTATTTCGAGACATTGTGCGGATCTCCCCTCTAGATGGTGAAGTACCCATTTTCCCGGTCAACCCGGGCACACACATCGGACACGCCGGAGGTGACAGTCACCCTGCCATCCGCCGGCGGACCGAGTGGGATTCTGAATCATCGCCGAGGAGCGCACGCAGCGGACCCAGCCAGGGTTCGTAGCGTCGCCAGCGCTCGACGGAGTTGCGATAAATCGGTTGCCGGGCCTGCCACTTGCTCGGCGTCTTCACGGCGCGCGGATTGCGTTCTGGGCAAAGGCAGGCGTCGTCCCAGGCCAAGCCGCAACCCACGATGATCCGCCGGATCACCGGCTCCGGCGCACGGGTCAGCTCCTCGTAATCGACCTCGATAAACCGATCCGGCGGCAGCACCCTGCGCCAATGGTCAGTCAGCCGCCGGTAGCTCCGGAAATACGCGACAAGTTCGGCGCCGCCGGTCGGAAACGCCAGGCCCGGGTGGAAATGGGTCTGATGGATCGACAGCGCGGTGTCGATCGCGGCGCGGCGGCAATGGACGATCGTCGCGCGTGGAAATGCGAGGTGGATGAGCCCGGCCCAGAGAAAGTTGAACGGCATCTTGTCCGTCACCCGCGCCGCCTTCGGCCCGATCGCGCGCAGCACGCCGAGATACTCGGCCGCCGCCTGGCCGATGAACGGCGCGTTGGCGCTCGCCGGGCCCGCCTGATGCCACGCGGCCCCGCGCTCGTTCCAGAAATTCAGCTCGCCGCCCGCATCAACCTCCGGATGGCTGGAGACAATCTGCTCGACGAGGGTCGTGCCGGACCGCGGCATGCCGACGATCAGCACCGGCGTGGCCTCGCCGCTGCCCAGTTCCGGCGCCCGCGCGATCAGCTCGGGCGTGCAGCGCGCGATCAGGCGGTTGATCTGCGCGTCGAACGCGGCCGAGTCGAACGAGGCCGAATTCCGGCGCACGGAATCGGCGGCATCGAAATGCCGCATCGCCAGGGCGTGGTCACCGAGGTCGTCAGCGGCCTTGCCCAGTGCGAGATGAACGCGCAAGCGTTGCGCCACTTCCAGCCCGGGTGTCGCGAGGGCGGCTTCCATCCGGGCAAGCAGACCCTCATCGGCCATCGTGACCGGGCGACACCTCACGAGATCGTAGTAGGTTCCCGCCATCAGCGGCGCGATTGCGATCGCGCGTACGAAGCAGTCGCGGGCCTCGTCGAAACGGCCGAACTCAGCGAGCAGATTGCCCAGCAGGTCATAAGCCATGGCATTCGTCGGATCGAGCGCCAGCGTCCGTCGCAGCACGCGTTCGGCTTCGGCGTCGCGATCCTCGGTCAGCAGCGCCCGCGCCGCGCCGAGGCGCCCGAAGCTGGTCTTTGGTCCCGTCGCCGCTGCGCGGCGGAAGCAGCCGATCGCCTCGGCGCGATGGCCCAGCGTGTAGACCAAAGCGCCGGCGCGGAACCATGCCTCGGTCAATGACGGCAGCAACTCGGTGGCACGGTCGTAGGCCAAGATTGCGCCGCCGAGATCGCCCAGCTTCTCCAGGGCGATCCCCAGGCGGAAGTATGCGTCCGTGTAGCGCGGGTTGCTGTCGACGGCGCGCCGAAACGCGGCGATCGCCTCCGGCACGCGGCCGACCTCCAGGCAGGCCAGGCCAAGGTCGTGCTGGATTATCGGGTTGCTCGGCTGCAGCAGCGCCGCTTCGCGCAACGGCGCGATAGCATCGCCTGGTCGCCCGGCCCTGAGCAGCTGGGTCGCTAGCGCAAGCAGCGGCGCAGCTGGCCGAGCGTTGGGCGGTTTCGAATGCGGCGGCATGGCGCGAACCCGTCGTCGGAAATCAGATCGGCTTTGGAATCGCCGATCGCGATTGCGACCATAATCGGGCAACCATGACGGTATCGTGGCAGGAAGCCGGCAATCAAAACGATCTGCGCGCCAGGCGGTTCGGCCAGTCATTTCTATTTCGGGGCGGGCGAATCCTTCTCCGCGCAACAGCACCCGGACTCTGCGCAGCAGCGCTCGGATGCTCTGCGCAAGACCGCACTCGGATGCAGGTATGGAATTGCCGATCCCGCAGCAATCCCGCGCAGCGTAGGGTCTGTCGCCGCAGCTGGGCGCGCCGCATTTCTTTTTCGACGGCGGCGCAGCTGCGAGGCCGAACGGCCGAACGCGTCAGCCGCTATGAGCGGCTGCTATTTGGTCGAAACCAGCTCAAGCTGATCGTGCCGTTGGTGTAATGTCACATGTCGGCCGGTTGAGATCCGGCGACGCATCAGACGGAGCGAAATGTCAGTGCGCGATTAGCCGATGAGAATTTATCAGTGTCAGCTCATTCGGTGGCGGACAACTCAAAAAAATCCGCTCCATCACGCCGCTGAACGGTCATCGACGAGGCTCGAGGCCTGGACGTTCTGCCGATCTTGGGTCAGTATGTTCAACGATGGAGGACGCTGCTGGGCGTTTCCGAAGCTTGCGACGAGGCTTCGATTCCCTTCGCCCGCTCAGTCCTTCAGCCGAGTTTGGAGCACGGTCATGAGCAGCACGGCGACAGTGGCGGATCATCGCAAGCGGCCGCAGACAGCGCAGCCCACCGTCGGCGGTTCCGTCTACGTCAAGCCGCAGGAATTGGAGTGGGAGCCGACCCAGTTCGCCGGCATCTCAATCAAGGTTCTGTACGAGGACAAGGACAAGGGAGAGATGACGTGCTTCCTGAAATGGGAGCCGGGCGCTACCCTGCCGATGCACAAGCATCCGGAAATCGAGCAGACCTACGTCATCGAGGGTTCGTTCTACGACCATGACGGGATCTGCCGCGCCGGCGAATTCGTATGGCGGCGGGTCGGCTCGTTCCACGAGACCCACTCGGACGAAGGGGCGATCATTCTCGCAGTTTACCGCAAGCCGAACATCTTTCAGCACGGCTCGGGTTATTCCCGCAGCGGCGGGTAGGAACGCCGCGCGGCGCGCTCACGGCGCGCTCCCCTGCGCAGCGCAGCCGACCTCAGAGGCCGACCGGCACCGCTCAACTTCAGGCTACCTCAGCTAGCTCCAACACCGCTTCGGCTGGAATGCGCGGCAGGCGAACGGTCGCGGTCGTGCCCTGGCCGACAACGCTCTGCAGCGCGAAGCTGCCGCCGAGCGCCTGTGCCAGCCGATTGGTCAGCGGCAGGCCGAGGCCGAACCCGTCACGCGTCTGATAAACACTGGCGACCTGGCCGAACGGCGTCATGACTTTGGTGATGTCCTTTTCGGCAATGCCGATGCCGGTATCCCGCACCCGGAGCTCGACCCAATCCTGATTAATGCGGCCGGCCACCGTGATGACGCCGCCGGGCTCGGTGAATTTGACCGAATTGGACAAGAGATTGAGGAGGATCTGCGTCAGCTTGCCCCGATCGGTTTCGATCGGGGTCGCGCCGAGACCGGGTGTGAGCTCGAGCCGGATCTCGACCCCGCGCTCGGCGGCGCGGCGTTCGGACAGGCGCACCGCCAGATCGACGACTTCGGTCACGCGCACGGACGTGTTTTCCGGCGTGATCATGCCGGATTCGGCCTTTGAAAGATCAAGGATGTCGCTGATCACCTTGATCAGATGCTCGGACGAGGTGCTGATGTCGCCCGCGTAGGATTTGTAGCGCTCGTTATCCAGTGGGCCAAACACCTCGTCGCGCATCATTTCGGCGAAACCGTGGATCGCGTTGAGCGGCGTGCGCAGCTCGTGGCTCATATTGGCGAGGAATTCGGATTTGGCGCGGTTCGCCGCCTCGGCGCGCGCAACGGCGCCGCCCAATTCATGGTTCTTGCGGCTGAGCTCGTCGATCATATGGTTGAAGGCGCCCGACAGGCTGTGCAGCTCGTGCGGCACGTACGGCGCAAAACGCGGTGCGCGAGCCAAGAAATCGCCGCCGGCCACCGCACTGGAAGCTTCCTCGACGGCCTTGATCGGCCGGGCGATGTATTTGGCGAGGCACCAGCTGATCGCGGCCGCCGCGATGAGGCCGAGGAAAGCGACTGCGGTCGCCGCTTTCGACACATCGTCAGCGCGCGCGTAGAGCTCTGCCATCGGCTGCGGCACCATGACGCCCCACCCGGTCTCCGGCACCGAGGCGTAGGCGGTGATCATGTCGGCCTTGAAAGCCGGCGAGTAGAATTGCATGACGCCGGTCCTGCCCGCCATGATCTCGCGGGCGGGCGGGGTCTTGGACAGATCGAACTCGCTGTCGATCCAATTCTGGAAGGGATGCGCGACGACCTTGCCCTGCGCATCGAGCACTGTCGCATGGCCGCGCGCGCCAAAGGCAATCGCTCGCTGCAATCTGATCAGGTAATCGGTGCCGATCACACCGTAGGCGATGCGCCCTTCGGGCAAAGCCTTCAGCAGCAAGAAGGCCGGCTTGCCGGCTATGTCGCGGCGCAGATCGGTGATGACGATATCGTCACCCTTCAGCTGCTTGCGAAACCCGGCGATCGTCTCGGGCTTCAGCTGGATCTTGGCACCGGGCGAATCGGCAAATCCCGCCATGTAGCGCTCGACCTCGCCAGTGTCGCCATTGACGATGCAGATGTGACGGAATTCGAGCGACTTCAGCAGGTCCGTCAACCCCTCGCCCTGCTCGCCCGAATAGAACGTGCTGATCGCCATTCGAAAGCCGGCCTTCACGTCGTAGACATAGCGAGAGAACGCCGCGGTCAGATTGTGGGCGACGAGCAAGTGCTTGTCGGTCGCGGCATCGATCTCCTGTTCCATCGCGCGGCGTTCGACCCACCATGCCAGAGTCATGACCGGCACCGCGGCGACAAACGTGAACGCGATGAACAAGACGTGCTGCATGCCGAATTTTCGCAATACGATGCCGAGCTTGACCCGCGCCCGGCCGAGCGCAGAGCCGTGCGGTTGCGGGAAAGCGAACGAAACCGCTTTGCTCAACATTGATCTACCTCCTTGGGGATGCGTGCCGCTGATGACTGGCGATACGATCGGCCATCGCCGTACCGCGTGAAACCGATCGGATCGTAAGCGTGGTAGCGATGCGGCACGTCTTTATCGGCGTGCGCCAATTGAAGTGTAGTCGGCGCGTTTTGTCCGCAATATTCGTAGTTAAGTAACCATACCGATCGGTCGTGACGGTAATGTTTTTGTCTTACGACCGATTCCAACGCTCCATTAACCATTTCCGTTTAACGATCTACGGCGAAACAGAACGCCCGAATGGCCCATCGAGGATTTGGTGAAGCTGCTTTTCATTCATCAAAACATGCCCGGCCAGTTTCGCCACCTGGCGGCGCACCTCGCACGGGACGGTCGCAACCAGGTGGTTTTTCTTACGAAGCGCCAGGATCGTTCGCTGCCCGGCGTGGAACGGGCGGTTTACACAGCGCCGCGCGCACCGCATCCGCTGACGCATCATTACCTGCATCAGTGCGAAGACGCGGTCTTGCATGGGCAGGCCGCGGCGCGCGCGTGCATTGCGCTTGATCAGAGCGGTTTTACCCCCGACCTGGTCATCGCGCACCCCGGCTGGGGCGAAAGCCTGTTCGTCAAGGACATATGGCCGAACGCGCCGGCGCTCAGCTACGGCGAGTTTTTTTATCGCCCGTTCGGCACCGACGTGAACTTCGACCCGGAGCAGCCGCTCGACATCGACACGATCTGTAAGCTTCGGGCGCGCAATGCGCATCTTCTGGTTGCGCTGGAAGCGGCGGATCGGACGCTGTGCCCGACCGAATGGCAGAAATCGGTGCATCCCGCGGCCTTTCACGATCGGATTTCGGTGGTGTTCGACGGCGTCGATACCGATGCGGTCACGCCCGATTCGCAGGCGCGACTGGCCTTGCCGAACGGCCACGTTCTGAGCGCGGGAGACGAGGTCGTCAGTTATGTTGCGCGCAATCTCGAACCGCTGCGCGGCTTTCACACACTGATGAGATCGCTGCCGTTGTTGTGCGAGCGGCGTCCGAATGCGCAGATCGTCATCGTGGGGCACGACGGACCCGGCTATGGCTGGACCGCGCCAGACGGGCTCAGCTGGCGGGAAAAGATGCTCCGCGAAGTTGCGATCGATCCCGCGCGCGTGCACTTCCTCGGCATCGTGCCATATGCAGACTACCTGTCCCTGTTGCGCATCTCGGCGGCGCATATCTATCTGACGGCGCCATTCGTGCTGTCGTGGTCGGCGGTCGAGGCCATGGCGGCCGGGTGCCTCGTCATCGGATCGCGGACGGCGCCGGTCGAGGAGCTGATCGAACATGGGCAGAACGGGCTGCTCGTCGATTTCTTCTCGCCCGCCGAGCTGGCCGAGACCGCCGCTATGGCGTTGGCCGAGCCGCGCGGGTTTGCCCGGCTGCGCCGGCGCGCCCGCGACACCGTGCTGCAAGATTATTCGGTGACGGCATGCCTGCCGCGCCAGCTGGCGATTGTCGCCGAGATGACCGGCCTCCCGCAGCGCAACAGGAAATCGCGGCTGGCGGTCCCGCTCCATCCCGAGCGAGGCGAGCCATCAAACCGGCTGGCCGCACCGGGTTGATGGCACCGAAGGCCGTGCCCGGCGTCCTTGCTTTTGTGCCGTTTACCAGACTTTTACCGCATCTCGGTTTTGTTATCGGCGAACATTGCGAGAGCATCTTCGTGCGCCTCCCCGACATCATACTCATCCTGTTGAGCCTCACGATCGTCGTTCTGGCGGGGTTCGGCCCGCTACTCCGGTCGCACGGCCAGCACGATGCGATCCCGCAGGAGTGCCAGATGTTCTACGGCGCGGCCGGATCGGGCGCGGTCGCGCACTGCATGACCGAGATGGCGCAGCATACCGCGGCATCGCGCTGAGCAAGGCGCCGCGGCGCTGCGGCCGCTTTCGCGCGGTGGCCTCAATGTGGCTGAACCAGCACCAAGGCGCCGCTGTTCAACATGTCCTGTACGACCTGCTGAGCCCCGGCGCTGCTCGTATCGGTCACGCCGTAATCGCGGAACAGGTTGTCGTTTTTCAGGACCGCGGCTAGTTGATTAAACTGGCCGTCACCGGTCCTGTCGAACCAGACATTCGTGTCCTGGCCGTTGGCGGCCAGCGAGATATTCACCCAATTGAACGGATTGCGATCGTCGGTATCGAAGGCGTTCCCGACTCCGGCAAACCCTGAATGGTCGAATTCGCTGAAATTGAGATCGTCGTGCGCCGCGTTGAAGCCATAGATCGTCTCGGCGAAATTTCCGACCCCTTTCCCGCCCGGCGAGTTGCGCCAATAGAATTCGTCGGGACCACTGCCGGCATAGGCGGTATCGGTGGCGTGGCCATCCAGAGAACCTGTTGCGCCGGCCGAGCTCCAAATGATCCGGTCGCCGGCGGCGCCGCCATAAAAGGTCGTGCTGCCGAGCCCTCCCTTCAGTTCGCTATAGAACGAATCGCTGCCGGTCAGCACGTTGCCATTGAGCTGGCCCGCTTTCACCTGCTGGATGGTGGTGTAGGTGTCGGTCCAGAGCTGTTTGCCGCTCGCGTCGAAGCCTTGGCCGATACCGGTATTGAGGTCGACGGTGACGCGTTCGGCCAGCATGGCATAATTGGCGCAGCTGCCGATCGCGGCAAAGCCGTTGGCGTTGCTTTGCACGCTGGCGATGTAATGATTGCCGCCGGTGTATCCCGAGCCGGCCGTGAACGTATCGGTGCCGAGGCCGCCGTTGATCGTCGTGCCGGACGCGGTGGCGCCCACCATCGTCATGCTCTTGGTGGTCGCGGTGCCGGCGATCGTAATGGTGTCGTTGGTGCCGGTCGTCACGATTGTATCGGCGAGGCCGAGATGGAGCGAGATCGCCTCGCCAGAGCCGGAGAAGGTGATCTTATCGAGAGCGGCGGCGTTGACGACGAAGCTCTGGTTGACCGTGTCGTTCGGGCTGCTGAGACCGAGCAATCCCAGAAGCCCGCCGAGGAGATGCTGATGCTCGGTAATGCTCGGTTTGAAGTCGACGGTGACCGAGCTCAAATTGCCGAGGTTCAGCGTGTAATTCAGCGAGATCGTATCGTTGGTATAGAGCGAGATCGTATCGCCGAACGTGATGCTGCCGGAAAACCAGTCGCCTACGTTGCGCGAATCGTTGATGGTTAGCGAACCATAATCCTGCATCGAGACGGTGTTGTTGCCGCCGTTGAGCGTGATGACGTCGTGGCTTCCAGCCGTGACGTCATTGTTGCCGCCCGACAGTGTGATGGTGTCGTAATCTCCGGCATTCAGCGTCTGTCTGCCGTTGCCGGTATAGGTGGAGCGGTTAGCGACATACATGGTCATCGCAAGGTTTCTCCAACGAAGCGGTAATAAGCGGGAGTTTCGATTTGCTGATGTAATTAAAATTGAATTAGCGGGCTTTGTCCGCAAATTTCGTGGTAAAAAAAGGGTTGACGCCAGTGTGTCACCAACTCCAACGCGCGAGTGACAGTGCGCATTTAACTACGAATTTGAATGACATTTTAGATTTACTCGGCGATATCACTGACCACCGGGTTCACAACACGACAAAAGGTGACGCGATGTTTGCCGCGTTGAGGAAGCTCTTTCGCGATCAGAACGGCGCGACAGCGATTGAATACGCGCTCGTTGCCAGCCTCGTCTCGGTTGTCGCGTTCTCGTTCATCATGAGTATCGGCACGAGTGTCAGCGCGAGTTTCGAGAGCGTCGCCAGCGCGCTGTAAGGATCGCGCCGGGTCCGCGCGGTCAGCGGATGTCGCCCAAGGGCGGCATCCGCAGCACGGCGGGCTCGCCGAACACAACGTCGAGGGGAGCGACCAGCGCCGAGAGGCCCGTCCAGGCGCGCTCAAACGCGCCGGACGGCGCCCCGGCGCTGTCGCTGTCGCGATCGCGCTCGAAGACGCGGTCGAAGATCAGGTCGGCGGTGCTCTTTTCGTGCGGGAAGACGACGAGCTTCACGGCCGTGTCGGCTGGGATCTTGGCGGCCTCCTTGGCCAGCCGCAACGCCACCGCATAGCCACCCAGCTCGTCGACGAGCCCGTTCTTCTTGGCGTCCTCACCCGACCACACGCGCCCCTTGGCGACCGCCTCTACTGCCTCGTCCGAGAGGCGGCGCCCGGCCGCGACATGCGCCTTGAATCCGCGGTAAGTCAGGTCGAGAAAGGCGTTGAGCCGCTGCCGCTCGGCCGGCGAGAAATCGCGCAGCACGCTGAACATGTCGCTGTTGGCGCCGCGTTGCACCGTACCGGCGGTCACACCGATTTTGTTGAGAAACTCTGCGATCACCAGCTTGCCGGCGAGAACACCGATCGAACCGGTCAGCGTCGCCGGCTCGGCGACGATCTTGTCGGCGGGGGCGGCGATGTAATAGCCGCCCGACCCGGCGGTATCGCCCATCGAGACGATAACCGGCTTGCCGCGCTCGCGTGCCTGCACGACCTCGCGCCAGATCGACTCCGACGCGACGGCCGAGCCGCCAGGGCTGTCGATGCGAAACAGGATCGCGCGCACATCGGCGTCGCGGAACGCGTCGCGAAAGGCGCGGGTCACCTGGCGCGCGCTCATTTCGGCAGTGCCGCTCAGCGGGTTGTTGGAGTTGCCTTCCTGGACGATGAGCCCGGCGCCGTAGATCAGCGCGATCACCGGGCCCTTCGTGTGGGGGTGCCCGGCGCCCTCGGCATAGCGCGTCAACGACAGGAGCTCGGCGCCCGATCCGGCGCGGCGATGCACTTCGACGATTGCCTCATCGCGATAGCCGATCCGGTCGACGAGATGCGCCTCCTTGGCCTCGTCGGCGAAAAGCGGCCCCTTGTCGATCAGTGACTGGACCTCGCCCTCGGAAAGATGACGCGTTTCGGCGATGCCGCGGGTGATCTGGCCGGACATCACGCTCAAAAGGCTTTCGATCTCCTCACGGTGCGGCGCGGTCATCTCGGTCTCGGTCAGGATGTTCGTCGCGGTCTTGTACTGCTCGCGACGTTCGAAGCTCGGCTCGATACCGAGCTTGTCGAGCGCGCCGCGCAGAAACGGCACCTCGGAATGAAGGCCGATCAGGCCCACGGCGCCCAGCGGCTGCAGCCAGATCTCGTCAAAGGCGGTGGCGAGGTAATAGGGCCGCGTGCCGGCGCCGAATTCGCCGAAACTCTCGGAAAAGGCGATCGCAAATTTGCCCTTGCTACGGAACGCGCCGATCGCATCGCGCAATTCCTGGATCTTGGCGAGGCCCAACGAATCGGCGCCAATATGGGCATAAAGTCCCTTGACCCGCGAATCCTCGCCCGCGCGATCAAGAGCGTCGAGAAACCCGCGCATCGTCGATTTCGGGCCCGTGACCAGCTCGGCCAGCCCATTCATACGCGGGCCTTCGACGAGCTCGCGGCCGAGCTCGGCGGTCAGGATGATCGACTTGGGCAGGGTCGGCCGGCTCGCCGCGATCCGCCAGACCGCGATACCGGCCCCAACGATCATGAGCGCGGTAAGGATGCCGAGCGCGGCAAACAGACCCAGCACAAAGCGTCGCATGACCATTCGATCCGCTGATCAATGAGGCACTGTAAGCGATCTTGCGCCTTTGGCCCGGAACGCGCGAGAGGGCGTGACGAGGGCGCCGCGTCGCAGGGCGTTCAAGATCGCAACGCGGGGTGCTACATAAGGGAGCGAAAGAGGAGGTGGAGATGGACGACAAGACCCGCACCGAGCTCGAAGCCGCGACGTTCCGCGCGCTGGTCGCGCATCTGCGCGAGCGCGCCGATGTCCAGAACATCGATCTGATGAACCTCGCCGGCTTCTGCCGAAACTGCCTGTCGAAATGGTACCGCGCCGCGGCCGAGGAGAAGGGCGTGGCGCTCAGCGATCCCGAAGCGCGCGAAATCGTCTACGGCATGCCCTATGACGAATGGCGCAAGAAGCACCAAAAAGAAGCAACGCCTGAGCAGAAGGCCGGCTTCGCCGCTGCTCAGCCGAAGCATTGAACCAGTACCGAACCAATTCTGAAATCGGCTCTACATTGGGGGATTTTGATGCCCGATATCGGGGGGATTGCCGGCGAGCGGCTGCGCTCGTTCATCGAGCGGATCGAGCGCCTTGAAGAAGAAAGGCGCGCGCTCGGCGGCGACATCAAGGAGGTATATTCCGAAGCCAAGGGCAATGGCTTCGACACCAAAATCATCCGCCAGCTGATCCGCATCCGGCGCATGGACAAGGATGATTATGACGAGCAGGAGACGCTGCTCGATGTTTACAAGCGCGCGATCGGCATGCTGCCGGAGGGGCCCGCCGCCGCAGCGGCCGATTAGCGAATCGGGGGGCGCGGCTGGCTCGCTCGGAGCGAATTACGCCCGCGCCATCAGTCGGGCTCTTTGCTTTTTTGGTCCTCGGCCGTCCCGTCGGCAGCGGTGATTCTGAGCGCTGCCCGCGGATCAGCTCGGGTCAGCCATGACCACCAGGACGGGGCGCGGCCGACCCGCACGAGGCGGCCTGGTTCGATCTCTCCAGGCGCCCCGCCGGGACCGCGCAGCCGTCTTTCGTCCCGCCGCTCCCAGGTTTTTTCGAGCGCGGCGGCCAGCTCGACGGCATCATTGTCCGGCAACAGGAAATCGAGTGGCCCAAGCCGCGGATGCTGGATCCGCAGCACCACATGCGGGGTGCCGTCGATGTCGCCGACGCTGACCGCCCATCGCGGCGACAGCACCAATTCGGTGATCGGCGCTTCTGCCATCCGGCCGTCCTCCCAGCTGGCTGAGTGCGATGATACGCCGTTTTGATGGCTCAGTCCCGCGCGCCATAAACGAACAAGGTTAACCCCGGGTAACAACCTCCGGTGACGGGTGTTCTTCTCGTACGGTTCCGTGCGTAAGAACGGGGTGTGCCGCGATGGCTAAAATGGGACAGCAGATTGTCCGATCGGGCGGTTATGCGCTATTGGCGACCGCTTTTGTGCTGGCCTGTTCACTGCTGCTGGCCGGGGAGGAGCCGGAGCGGCAAGCCGCGATGTGGTCCGACGCGACCGACTCACCGTCGTTGACCGGCTCGGCTGATCATTCTCCGCCGGACTTTGGCGCCGGCCGATGAAGGCTGGCGGGGCCGAAACGCTCCGCCAGACCGGCGACGAAGCGCTATCCCATCCGTCGGGGTTCCTGCGCCGGTTTGTGGCGCTAGCGGCCCCCTATTTCACGTCCGAGGAGCGTTGGACCGCCTGGCTGATGACCGGCGCGGTGGTCGCATTGACGTTGCTGCAGATCGGTTTTGCGGTGCGGCTCAACGTGTGGAACCGCGATTTCTTCAACGCGCTCGAAGGCCGCGACTGGCAGGCCTTTCTGTACCAGATGGGGGTATTCGCGCTGTTGTGCACCGCGACGATGGGCGTCGCAGTCTACCAAACCTACGTCAAACAGCTCTTACAATTGCGCTGGCGAAAATGGCTCAACGCAAAGCTTGTCGGACAATGGCTCGCCGGCGGGCTGCATTACCAGCTAACCTTCATCGAAAGCGGCGTCGACAACCCCGACCAGCGGATCTCGGAAAACGTCAAACATGCGACTGAGAACGCGGTCGAGTTTTCGCTCGGCATCTTCGAGAAGGCGGTGACCCTCGTCTCCTTCATCGGTATCCTTTGGACGGTATCGGGGTCGCTGCAGATCCCGCTCGGCGAATGGTCGTTCGAGCTCCCGGGCTACATGGTGTTTGCCGCGCTGCTCTACGCCGCGATCGGGTCGGCTCTGACCTATTTCGTGGGCAAGCCGATCATCACCGCCAATCTGCGCCAGAACACGACCGAGGCCGATTATCGCTTCTCGCTGGTGCGGCTGCGCGAGAACAGCGAGGCCGTCGCGATGATCCGCGGCGAGCGCGACGAGAACCGCGTGCTGACCCGCTATTTCGGCGACGTAATGTCCTCGACCATGGGGCTCATGCGGGCGCAGCGCCGGCTGATGTGGTTGACGAGCTTCTATGCCACGGTCGGGATTGTCTATCCGACGCTGGTGGCGAGCCCGCGGTTCTTCGCGGGCGCGATCACCCTCGGCGTGTTGATGCAGATCACCGCCGCGTTTGGCCAAGTCCAGACCTCACTGAACTACTTTGTCGACAATTACCCGCGGATCGCCGAGTGGCGCTCGCATGTCGAGCGGCTTCTGGAATTCAAGGATGCGTTGAACTCCAGCGGCGAGGCGACCTCCGAGAGTGGCGAGGTGACAACCATTACGCTGTCGGATTGCGCGTCGGAGCAGCGGGAGCAAGAACAACTGGATTTCGAGAATCTGCAGATCACCACGATCGAGGGCAACATCGTCATCGAGGACGCCAACACCACGATCAGAAAGGGCGACCGCGTGCTGATCGTCGGGCCGTCGGGCAGCGGCAAGAGCACGCTGTTCCGCGCCATTTCTGGGCTGTGGCCGTGGGGCGCCGGCAGGATCGTACGTCCCGACGACGCCCGGATGATGTTTATGCCGCAGCGCCCTTACCTGCCGCTCGGCACTCTCCGGGCGGCTCTGAGCTACCCGGCGCCGCCTCGCAAATTCACCTCGGCTCGGCTCAAGGCGGTACTGCACCGATGCGGGCTCGACGATCTCGGCGATCGGCTCGAGGAACGCGAGCGCTGGGACCGGGTTCTCAGCGGCGGCGAGCAGCAACGGCTCGCCTTTTGCCGGTTGTTATTGCACAAGCCGGACTGGGTCTTCATGGACGAGGCTACCTCGGCGCTCGACGAGGAGATGCAGCAATCAATCATGGCGATTTTCGAGAAGGAGCTCGCCGGCACGACCGTGGTCTCGATTGCGCATCGTCCAGGCATGGAGGCTTTTCACAATCGCACCATCAGGCTCGTCATGTCGAGTGAAGGCGCCCGTCTGGTGACCAAGCGTCACCGCCCGGCACGCAAGGCGAAGGTCAGGCCCCGGCGCACCCGGCGGTTCGGCGCGGTGGTCTGGCGGCCGTTCCGCCCGGCCCGGTAAACTGCCGCAAAAAGGCTAAGTTGGCGCGGATTCAGGAGTAAATTCGAGCGAACCCGACCCAAATGGGATGGTCCGACGGCCCTTCCTCCGTTCAGAAGAAATTGACCAAATCTTTACCCGCTTGGGATTAACTCGAATTCGGCAAGCATTGCCCGGATGCCGGCAAAGCATTGCCGCACACAGATGATGGGCCGCAAACCCTTGGTCGGACTCCCGAAACGGCTGTTTCCTGCGAGCCGCGGCCTCTCCCTCACCGGCCTATTGCTGATCAGCATGACGGTGATCGCGGCCGGCTTGGCGATCTGGGACTGTCACGCCGAGACCCTTGCCCATACGCGCGGTGAAATGGCAAGGCTTAGCGTCGTCCTCGCCGAGCAGACCGCGCGATCGATCCAAGCGATCGATCTCATCCTGCAGGAGACCCAGGCCAAGATCCTCGCCGCTTCGGATGACCCCGCGCAGCTCATCGCGGCAATGCAGACCCAATCTGTCCACGAATTTGTGGCGCAGCGGGTCAAAACTCTGCCGCAAGCCAGGGCAGTTGGCATCATCGGCCCGGACGGCAGGCTGGTGAACGGATCGCGCTTCTGGCCGACGCCGCCGGTCGACCTCTCCGACCGCGACTACTTCACCCACTTCCACGACAGCAGCGAGCGCAGCCTCTTTATCAGCTTACCGGCTCGCGATCGGGTCTCCGATAAATGGACCTTCTTTCTCGCGCGTCGACTCAACGGCCCGCACGGGGAGTTCGCCGGCGTCATTCTCGGAATGGTGGACGCACAGTATCTGGAAGACTTCTACCGGGCCATCAGCACCAGCGAGGGCGATGCGGTCACGCTGTTGCACCGCGATGGCACGCTGCTCACTCGCTACCCGCAACTTCAAGATATGATCGGCAAGAAAATGCCGGCAGAGTCGCCCTGGTACGGCGCGGTCGCGCAGGGCGGAGGCACCTACGACAGCCCAGGGTTCATCAGCGGCGAGGCGCGGATCGTATCGGCACGGCCGATCGGCGAGTATCCGCTCGTCATCAATGTCGGGGTTGCCGAAAACGCCGCCTTTGACGCCTGGCGCCGCGAGGCCCTGCTGATCGCGCTCGCAGCTCTATGCGCCTCGATCGGCTTTGCAGTCCTGTTCGCGGCGCTGGCATCGCGTTCGCGCCGGCTGGAGCAGCAAGCCGCAGAGCTGAGCCAGATCGCGCAGGCGCGGCACGAGAGCGAGACCAGGTTTCGCGATTTCGCGACGATCACCTCGGATTGGCTTTGGGAGACCGATCGCGATCACCGTTTCACCTATGTGTCGGACAGCATCCGCCGCTTCGGGCAGAACCCCGTCAACGTGATCGGCCATACGCGGTTCGAGATGATCGCCGACTCCGACCGCGACCCGGAAAAGTGGCGGCAGCACCGGGTGATGCTGGAGCGGCACGACCCGTTCCGCGATTTTGTCTATGCCCGGAAATTCAACGACGACCGCGAGCAGATCGTGTCGATCAGCGGCAATCCCGTGTTCGACCAGGAAGGCCGGTTTGTCGGTTATCGCGGGACCGCGCGCGACGTGACGGCGCAAGTCTTTGCCGAACGCCGGCTGCGCGATGCCAAGATTGCCGCCGAAGCGGCGAATGTAGCCAAGTCGCAGTTCCTCGCCAACATGAGCCACGAGCTCCGCACACCGTTAAATGCGATCATCGGCTTCTCCGACATGCTGGCGCTGGGGCTTACCGGCGAATTGCATGGTCAGCGGCTCGATCATGGGCACCAGCTCGAGTACGCGCGCATCATCAATCAGAGCGGCCAGCACCTGCTCGACATTATCAACGATCTGCTCGATTTGGCAAAGATCGATGCAGGGAAATTCGCGCTCGAGGCGGAGGAAGCAGATCCCTATCAGCTGGCCGGCGCCTGCGCCGAGATCGTCAAGGACGCGGCTAAGACGGCGGGGCTGCGGTTATCCGTCGAATGTGAGCCGGGACTGCCGGCAGTCATCGCCGACGAGCGGCGCCTGAAGCAGGTGCTGCTGAACCTGTTGACCAATGCGATCAAGTTTACCGGCTCCGGCGGTTCCGTGACCCTCGGAGTGCGGCGCGCTGACGACGGCGGCATCGCGTTCGATGTGCGCGATACCGGAATTGGCATGACGCCCGCGGAGATCGATGTCGCGCTGCAGCCGTTCGGCCAGCTCGACAGCGGCTTCAACCGGCGGCATGACGGCACCGGCCTCGGCCTGCCCCTCGCGCGCTCCCTCGTCGAGCTGCACGGCGGCTCGCTGCGCATCGACAGCGAGAAGGGTCGCGGGACGACCGTCACCGTGCTGCTGTCAGCGAGCCGAATCGGCAGCGCGCTCGCCATCGAAGCATCGCTGGCTGCGAGCGCGGCCGCCGCCTAGTAGCGCTCGCTTTCCAGGGGACGGCCTACGCCGCGGAAGGCCAGAACGGCTTGGCGAGCGCGAGTTCGGTCGGGAACACCGTGACCGGCAGCCCCTTCTGCCATTGCGCAAAGATCATCGGGACGTCCTGCCTGCGGCCCTTCTCGTCGAACTTGATCGGCCCCGGAAAGCTCTGCGCAGCCGGCCCGGTGGTCAAGTTCATCGTCCGAATCGCCTCGGCCACTTTGTGCTTGTCGGCGGCGCCGGCCAACTCCAGCGCCTCTTTCAGGATAGCCACATCGCCGTAGCCGCACAGGCCGTCCTGGGTCAGAAACGGCTCGCCGGTGCGTTTCTTGAAGCGTTCGATGAACTCCTCCTGGCCCTTCATCGGCCAGTTCGCGACGCTGAACAAGAGCCCCTCTAGCAATTCGGGACCGATCGTCTTCAGCAGTTCAGGGGAACCGAACGGCGCACCATTGCCGACGAGCGGGACCTTGCCGTGCGAGAGCTTGAATTCGTCGAGCTTTTCCAGGACGAGCTTACAGTCGGGCATCGCCGAGGTCAGCAGCAACAGGAAGTCGGGTTTGGCCGAGCGGACCTTGTCGATAAGCGGCGTAGCGTCCGACAAGGGTGGCGTAAAGATCTGGTCCACCACCGGCTTGAGCCCGGCTTTTTCGAGGCCGCCGCCCTCGCGCAATTGCTTGCCGAAGCTGACGGGCGACGCTGTGTTGTCCTGAATGATGCCGATCGTCTTCGGGCGCTTCCCGGTCGCGGCTTCGGCCAATTTAATGGCGGTGGGCAGCGTTTCCGCAGCTTGCCAATCGGCAGTCGGCGAGGTCTGGAAGACGAATTTGAACCCGCGATTGGTGATCGCGTCGGAGTAAGAGAGCGTGAGCCACGGCAGCTCGGCGCGCTCCGTCACCTCGGTGACGGCCAAGGTGAAGGAGCTGAGCCAAGCGCCGGATCCCCCGACCAGATCGGGGTGATCCGACAAGAGCCGCTGGGCCGCGTTCTTGGCCTTCTCCGTATTGTCGCCGGCATCGGCGTAGATGATCTCGAGCTTGGCGCCACCGAGCGCCTTGATGCCGCCTTGCGAATTGATGTCGTCGATCGCCATGTCGGAGCCCATCCGCAGCAGCTGACCCTGTCGTGCCCACGGACCGGACAGCGGTGCGATCATCGCGATCTTGACCGACTTGGCCTGCGCCCGCGCCGCACGGATGCCGAAACTCGGCGCAGCGAGCGCGCCGAGTGCCAAACCCGCGGTCACCCTGCGTCGTGTCGGTGCCTTATTCATCGATGTGTCCTCCTCCAAAGCTAATTTGCGGTAATGGCCGTCTGCTCGGCCCAGCGCTTGCCGAGATAGGCTTCGATGACGCGCGAGTCGCGAACCACCTGATCGGGCTTGCCCGCGGCGATCAGCCGGCCGTGATCGAGGACGGTGAAATGATCGACGAGCTGCACCATCGCCTGCATCGTGTGCTCGATAATCAGCACGGTCGTGCCTTCGGCTCGCAATTGCCGGATAGCGCCGAGTATGCCGTCGAGATCCTCGTGCCCGAGCCCAGCGAGCGTCTCGTCGAGCAGAACGAGGCGCGGCTGCGATACCAGCGCGCGTGCCAATTCCATCAGCCGCAATTCGCGTCGTCAGTCCGCCCGCGACGGCCTCGGCGCGGCCGGCGAGCCCGACGCGATCGAGCGCGGCGAGCGCCAGGCGCTGCGCCGTCGCATCATCGCCAGCTGCGACGAAGGCGCCGACAATAACATTCTCGAGCATGGTCATGCGCGGGAAGGCGCGCACGACCTGGAACGTGCGGCCGACCCCGCGGCGGCATACCTGGTTCGGCAGAAGGCCGATCAATGGCGCGCCGGCGAAGTGGATCGCGCCGCGGTCGGGCGCGAGAAAGCCGTTGATGACGTTGAACAGCGTCGTCTTGCCGGCACCGTTTGGGCCGATGATGCCGTACAGCCCGCCCTCGGGCACGGAGAGATCGATCCCGTCGAGCGCGCGCAAGCCGCCGAACGAGATCCCGACATCATGCAACACGAGCAGCGGCTCGCCAGCGGTGGCGACACGCTCGCGCGGCAGCGCGACGATCTTCGCCGCGGGCTGCACCGGTTCCGGCTCGGCAGGCTTGCGGCGCGACACGCGGTCGAGGACGCGCCAATAGACGCCCTCGGGCGCGCACAGGATTATCGCGATGATCGCAACGCCATAGACGACACCCTGGATGCCCGGGAGCACATCGCCGAGCTCGGCATTGAGGCCTTCGGCGAGCGGCACCAACACCATAGCGCCGATCACCGGCCCCCACAGGCTGCCCACTCCGCCAAACAGCGCCAAGATCAAGGCCTGCGCCGAAACCAGCATACCGAACACGGTCTCGGGCGTCACCACGAGCAGCACGGTGGCGTAAAGCCCGCCCGCCATCGCCGCCAGCGCGCCGCTCAGCATCAATGCCAGCATCTTCCAGCGCCAGGTGTTGATGCCCGCCGCCTCCGCCGCGGGCTCATTCTGCTTGATGGCCAGAAGCGCCATGCCGAAGCGCGTATTCTCGACCCGCAGCGAGATCACCAGCGATACGACGAGCAGCGCGAGCGCCAGCACGACATACACGCGCGGGTCGGCGAATTGCATGTAGAGGCCGGGCGTCTGCCGCTGCATCGGCAGCGTCACTTCCTGATAGCCGAGCCATTGGAACACGTAGAGGGTGGCGAGCGGGTAAGCGAGCATGGCCAGTGCAAAATAATGGCCGCGCAGACGGAAGGTCGGATAACCGATGATCGCGCCGGCGATACTCCCGACAATGGCGCAGAGCGGGATTGTCAGCCACGGGATCAGCCCGAAATGGATCATGCCGAGCGATACCGTGTAGGCGCCGAGCCCCCAAAAGACGGCGTGACCAAACGAGAAATAGCCGCTGTAGCCGGACAGCAGGTTCCAGGCGAGCGACAGCACCGCCCACAGCAAGACCTGCGTCAGCACCAGCTGGTAATAGGCGCTCTTCAGCACGAGCGAGACGAGCAGCACGGCGACCGCGAAGCCGGCGATCGCCCAGCGCTGATGGTTGGTCTCGGCGCGGGTCCTCATCGCCGCGACCTCACGTCCGCTCGCTCAGGCGGCCGAAGATGCCCTGCGGGCGCAGGAAGATGATCAGCAGAAAGACGACGAAGATTGCCGTGTTCTGCAGCTGATACGGCAGCACCAGCGTCGACATCTGCTGCACGACGCCGATCAACAGGCCGCCCCAGAACGCGCCGAGGATGCTGCCCAACCCGCCGAGCACGACCCCAGCATACATGACGATGACGAAATCGAAGCCGACATAGGGCTGAAAGGTCTGCGAACTGGCGACGAGCCCGCCGGCGACCGCCGTGATGCCGACCCCAAGGCTCCAGGCGATGCGGTGCGCCCGGTCGACATCGATGCCCATGTAGAGCGCCGCCTGGCTGTTGTCGGCGGCGGCGCGCAGTCCCTTGCCGAGCCGCGTGTGCGACAGAAACAGATAGACCGCGGCGGCGAGCGCGATCGCGACGACAAAACTGACGCAGCGGCCCTGGTTCAACAGGATATCGCCGATTTCCCAGGACGAGCGCGACAGGGGCGTGCGGATGCCGGTCGGGGTCGAGCCGAACAGGATCAGCCCGCCATTCTGCAGAATCAGCGAGATGCCGAGCGTCACAATGATCTGGCCGTAAGCGCCCGCGCCCTCGATCTGCGCCACGCCGGCGCCGGTCACGCGCGCGACGATGAAGCGATGCAGTACCCAGCCGATCGCGAAAACCAGCGGGCCGGCGAGAAAAGCGGCGACGATCGGCCCGGCGTAGGGGCCGAGAAATGTCAGGACGCCATATCCGGTTGTCAGATAGAAGGCCGCGTACATCCCGAGCATCAGGAAGTCGCCCTGCGCGAAATTGATGACGTTCATCGAGCCGAAGATGATGCCGAGCCCGATGCACATCAGCGCATAGGCGCTGCCGACCAAGAGCCCGGCGCTCAACGCCTGCAACAGATCGACCGCCGAAAACGGCACTCCAGGCTTCCTCCCCGCTTCTGCCGGCCCGACGATAGGCGGGCCGCGCCGACGACACCACGAATTTTGCGCCGCCCCGCGATGCCGGCGTGATATTCGGATACACCCGAGTTTGCGGCGGATCATGCTGGAGATCAGCGACCTATCGGTCACCTATGGCGGATTGGCGGCGTTGCGCGGCGTCTCGCTCGCGGTCGCCGAGGGCCAGCTCGTCGCGATCGTCGGCCCCAACGGCGCCGGCAAAACGACATTGTTCAAAGCCGTGTCTGGGACCGTGCCGCCGGCCGCCGGGTCGATCCTTTTCGAGGGCCGCAACCTCTTGGCGGTGGCGCCGCACCAGCGCGCCCATCTCGGCATTGCGCACGTGCCCGAGGGGCGGCAGGTGTTCGCCGCGCTGACGGTGCTGGAAAACCTCGAGATGGGCGCCTATTCGAGCCGCGGCCAGGCCGAATGGCAGCGCAACATCGAACGCATCTTCGCGCTGTTTCCGGTGTTGGCGGAGCGGCGGCGCCAGCTCGCCGGGACCCTTTCGGGCGGCGAGCAGCAAATGTTGGCGATCGGCCGCGGCATCGCATCGGCGCCGCGGCTCCTGATGCTCGACGAACCGTCAATGGGATTGGCGCCGGCGGTCGCCGACCTGATTTTCGACCGCATCGCCGCCCTGCACCGCGAAGACCGGGTAACCCTGATCCTGGTCGAGCAGCGTGTCGCCGAGGCGCTCGAAAGCTGCGATTACGGTTATGTGCTGGAGACCGGCCGGGTCGTCCTCGAAGGTCAGCGGCGAACGCTGATGGCCGATGACCGGGTGCGGCAGGCCTATCTCGGGATGTGACCATTCCGACCTCCGAGACAGCCGCCGTTGTGGCGCCGGCCGCGCTCGATTACGATCGCTACAGACGCCCGTTGCCGCGAGACATGCGATGATCACGACCGCGATCTGGCCGGCGCTCGACTACAGCCGAGTGCCCTTCCGCCTCTATCACGACGCCGAGATCTACCAGCGCGAGCAGGATCGGATCTTCCGCGGACCGACCTGGAATTTGCTCGGCCTCGAAACGGAAATCCCCAATGCCGGGGATTTCCGCGCCAGCTATGTCGGTGACACCCCGGTCATCGTGAACCGCGACGAGAACGGCGTTGTGCATGCCTTCGTCAATCGCTGCGCGCATCGCGGCGCGCTCGTCCGCCGCGAGCTGGCGGGCAACGCTAGCAGCCATACCTGCATTTATCACCAATGGTGCTACGGACTCGATGGCGCGCTGAAATCGATCCCGTTCCGCCGCGGCATCCGCGGCAAGGGCGGGCTCGATGCGGGCTTCGACATGAGCCAGCACGGGTTGCGCCGGCTGCGCGTCGGCGCGATCAACGGCGCGCTGTTCGGCACCATGGCCGAGGACGCCGAACCGCTCGAGGATTACCTCGGCCCCGCGGTGCTGGCGCAATTGCGCCGCCTGCTCGACCGGCCGGTGCGGGTTCTCGGCTACAACCGTCAGCGCATCCGGGCGAACTGGAAGCTCTATGCCGAAAACACCCGGGACAATTATCACGCGAGCCTGTTGCACGAGTTTCTCGTCACCTTCGGGCTCGACCGCTCGACGCAAACCGGCGGCGTCACGATGGATGAGCGGCATCGCCATAACATCACCTGGGCCGAGGCGGACAGTGATAACGACATCGCGCAGGAGGCCTATCGCGACGCGCAGGTGCGCAGCAATTATCTGGCACTGCAGGAACCGGAGCTGGTTCGCTTTCGCCGCGAGCGCGCCGATCCTCTGAATCTGGCGGTCACCTCGGTCTTTCCCGGCGCCGTCTTCGTGCAAATCAGCAACAGCCTTGCGGTGCGGCAGATCCGGCCACGCGGCCTCGACGAGGTCGAAGTGTTCCAGACGATGCTGGGCTATCAGGACGACACCGCGGATATGACGCTGCATCGTCTGCGCCAGGCCAATCTGGTCGGCCCGGCCGGTCTCGTCTCGATGGAGGATGGCGAGGCGATCGAGATTGCGCACCGCGCCTCGAAATCCGATCCCGACCGCACGAGTGTCATCGAGCTAGGCGGCGCGGGCGTCATCTCCGATCGCGACTACCGCGTCACCGATGTGCCATTGCGCGGGTTCTGGTCGTATTACGCCGAGCTTTTGGGGATCGAGCCTGCCGGCGCGGTGCGATGAAAACCGACCGGTTCGATCTATACGATCTTTACGCCGCCTACGGGGGCCTGATCGATGCGGCGGCGTTCGACGAATGGCTCGGGCTGTTTGCCCACAGCTGTGAATACCATATCGTGCCGCGCGAGAATTTCGAGCAGGGGCTCGCGGCCGGTCTCGTGTTCTGCAACAGCCGCGCCATGCTCGAAGACCGCATCCGCGCACTCCGCGAGGCCAACAAGTACAACATCCACACCGACCGCCATCTGATCGGCCTGCCGCGCGTCGCCGGCGACGAGAGCGACAAGACGCTCGTCGAAGCGCCGTTTGCCGTGTACCAGACCGACCAGGAAGGCGAGACGCGTTTGTTCGCGACTGGGCTCTACCGCGACGAGATCGTTGTACAGAGCGGCGCGCTCCGGTTTCGCCACAAGCTGGTTCTGCTCGACACCTTCGCGGTGCCGAGCCTGCTTGCTACGCCACTCTGATGACCAATGGCCGGCTTATTTCGGGTCGGGCCAGCGCGCGTCGCGGGCGAGGTAGTCGGCGGCGCGGATCGCGATCGCCAATTCTGCCGGGTTTGGCATCGGCGGCCTCGACCCGCCCTTCAACCCGCCGAGGGCACGGCGGATCGCGTGCACGGTCGCGGCGAGGATCTCCTGGGGATAGACGACGAGCTTGATGCCAAGCCGCTGTAATTCGGCGTTGTCCGGCATGAAGTGCTTGCCGGCCGGCGACGTGACCGCAAGTGCCGGCTTGCGGTCGCAGGCCGCCACTGTATCTCGCATCTCTGCTTCCGATTGCGGCGAGTCGAGGAACAGGATGTCGGCACCCTCGGCGACAAAGGCTTTGAGCCGCGTCAAGGCCTCTTCGAAGCCGCGCGAAATGCGCGCGTCGGTGCGGGCCAGCAGCAATATGCCCTCCTCGCGGCACGCCTCGACGGCGGCGCGGCAGCGCAGGACTGCGGCGTCGCGTTCGACAACGAGCTTCGCGCCCTGTTGCCCAAGGGGCCGCGGCCAGATTTTGTCCTCGATCAACACTGCGGCGGCGCCCCTCCGGGCATAGGCGCGGATCGCTTTCTGCACGGCGAGGGCATTGCCGTAGCCGGTGTCGCCATCAGCGAGCCACAGCACATTCGGCGCGGCGGCGATGCAGGTCTCGACCGCGTCGGCCATTTCCGGAAAGGTCAGGAGGTCCATGTCGGGCATGGCGAGACGCATCGCCGCTATGCTGGAGCCTGAGACAAAGCCGGTGCGAAATCCGGCCTCCTCGATCAGCCGCGCGCCCATGCCGTCGCCGCAGCCGGGCATGACCTGCAATTCCGGCCGATCGAGCAGCTCCTTCAGAGCGGCAGCCTGCGGGAGCATCGCCATTCCCCTATTTAATAGCCCCGGTCCCAGTCGATGACGTTCTGCAATGGCCGACCATCGAGATAGGCGCGCAGATTCTCGCAGAACAGCTCGACGCCGCGGTGACGCTCGTCATCACTAGCGCCCGAGACATGCGGCGTGATCAGCACCTGTCTGTTCGACCACAAGCGCGGGGGCGGCAGATGCTCGAATTCGCCGACATAGACATCGAGCGCCGCGCCGCGCAGGTGACCACGATCAAGCGCTTCTGCGAGCGCGTCCTCGTCGACGATCTCGCCGCGCGCCACATTGACAAAAATGCTGCCTGGCTTCATCAGAGCGAAACGCTCCGTGTTGAAGAGGCGCGTCGTCTCCGGCGTCCACTGGCAGCAGACAATGACAAAATCGCTGTGCGGCAGCAGGCGGTCGAGATCGGCGGCGGCGCCGAGCTCGCTGAAGCCTTCCGGCAACTGCTCGCCCCGCTGCGGCGCGCTACGCCGCGTGCCGACTACCCGCATGCCGAGCGCGGCGCAAAGCCTGCCGACGTCACGGCCGATGCCGCCAGCGCCGACGACGCACGCGGTCTTGCCTTCGATCAGCAGCGGGCGATACGCGCGGTGGTCGAAGGTGCCGGAATCGCGGTCGAGGACGGCACGGTCGAACGCCTTCGCGAAATAGAGCATGCCGGCGATCGCATATTCCGCCATGGCCAGCGTGTTGCCGGCGCCGCGCGAGGTCGTCACGGCGACATCGCTACCCCACAGATCGCCGAGCAAGAGATTGCTCGCGCCGGCGGGTCGCTGATGAAACCATTTGAGATTTGGCGCGCGGGCGCGAAGATCGAGCGGGAACGGCCAGCCGCCGAGGACGATTTCCCCGGCGGCGAGCAGGCGGTCGCGCTCTTCGCGGGTCCCCTGCCCTGTCGATCTTGGCGAGAGATAGCGCGCGACGGAGTACGCGGGCCAGGTCTCGCGGTATTCGCCGTCGAACCAGCCGCCGGCATCGATGACCTGGACCCGCGGATCGACCGCCTTGATGCTGGCAAGGTCCGCGGCGCGAAGCCGCTGAATGACGAGAACGTTGACCTCTGCCATCTCAGCGTTTGCTCGCGCCGATATGCGCGACGGCGTTGATCTCGACCTTCAGCTCGGGTGTCGCCAATGCCGCGACTTGCACCAATGTGGAGGCCGGGAAATTGCCGGTGAAGAATTCACGGCGAGCCTGCCATACCTTGTCGCGCTGTTTGATATCGGTAACAAAGATCGTCACCGTGACGATGTCGGCCATCGTACCGCCGCCCGCTTCGACGAGGTGACGGATCTTTGTGAAGATCGCCCTCGCCTGGGTATATTCGTCAGTCAGATCGCCGCCGCTCGCGGTCATTCCGGCAACATAAGCGATGCCGCCGGCAACCAAGCAGTTCGACCAGGTGCCGGGCTGCGGTTCCGGCACCGCGGGGGTTGTCGCGCGCACGATACTGCTCATTGCATTCCTCCCTCGTCTCAACACTGCATCAATTCGATGCTGACGCCATCCGGCGCCGCCACATAGCACAACAGATTGCCGCCGACGCCTTTCTTCAGTTCGACCGGGAAGCTGACGCCCTTGTCGCGCAATTCGGCGCAGAACGCGGTCAGATCGCCGCGGTACAGAAACCCGAAATGATCGGCGCCCAGCCCGTCATGGCTCGAAAACCCGCCGAACGGCCGGACCGGGCGCGCCGGCGCCGGGTCTTCGCCCGGACGCTTGCCGCGGATCAGGATGTTCATGCCGCCGAGCTCGACGAAGATCTGCGGCGCCCCATAGGCGACCGTGTCGCGGGCGATCGTCGCGCCGAACATCTCGACGTACCACCCCGCAGAGGCGTGCGGGTTTTCGCTGATGATGTGGACGTGATCGAATTGGAAGGCCGGATTGCTCATCGCTTTGCCTCGTGCGAGAGGCCCGGCCAAATAATCGCGGCGGGCACGGTGGCATGATGCACCCCGTCGATCATGCCTGACAACGCAGCTCATCGCCGCGCGGCCTCTGGCTCGGGCGCCACGCCTCCCGATAGGCTTTCCGACGGGTGTCCCTTGAGGCAAAGCTCACAGCTGGACGACCGTTAACCCAGGTTTCTCGCACACGGACAGACCCTGCGTAAGGGATACCGCCCTGAACCAAAGCGTCACGCAATAACCAAAATTAAACGATGAAAACATCTACCATTTCAGGAAGTGTTTTGTAACACTGGTCGCATGCCAGACCTCGTAATCAACGAAATAGCACTGTCGCTCCGTTGGACCGTCACCGTCCGCAATATCGACGGCGCAGCCCACATTATTCTGAGGGTCGAGCACCCCCGGGCGAGGCCGCTCGATTTTCTCATTTCGAGCAAGGATGCATTGGACCTTGGCGCTGCTCTCGCCAAGATCGCGGAAACGCGCGATGAGGCGCGGATCGGGCGAGCCGTTGCGGTCACGAGTGAGGATTAGTGCTGGGGCCAGCCCACGTTCATTGAAGCTATAAAGGGCAGCGCCAGTTGACGAAGTCTCTGCGGTTCTGCCAATCCTAAACCATCCTCCCCAGATAACGTTCGACGTCCGCCGGCATGCTGGTCAGATGCAAATAGTCCTGGCCCAGTTCCGCGAGCCTCTGTAGCCGATCGGGGTAGTGCACGGTGAGCCGGCGGTGCGCCATCGTGATGAGCCCCTCCCGGCGGAGATGCTGCAGGACGCGGTTGACGTGCACCGCCGTCAGACCGAGCGCGTCGGCGATGTCGAGCTGGGTCAGCGGCAGCCGGAGCGCATGGTCTTCGCTCAAACCGATCGCCCGGTATCGCCATAAGAATTCACAAAACAGATAGGCGACACGGGCGCGGGCATTCGCCCGACCAAGCATGACAATGCGCTCGCGCAGCATCGCAGCCTCCTGCATCGTCACCCACCACAGGGCGGCCACGATGCGGGGATGATGTTCGGTAATCTCGAACACTCTGGCTCGCTCGATCCTTGCGAGCCGCGTCGGAACCAGCGTGATGATCGAATGATCCATCGCTTTCAGCAGGAATAGGTAAGGATCCGAAACGTCACCCGGGATAAGGAACGTCAAGATTTGCCGACGCCCGTCCGGCATGACGCGGTAACGGCAGGCCAGGCCGTGGGTGATGACAAACCCACGGCGCGGCGCATTGCCCTCTACCGCCAGATTCACGCCGGCGCCTACCTGTTCTTGTTTCGCGCAGAGCGCCTGAAGCAAACCGATTTCGTCGTCGGAAAGGGATGCAAAGCGCGACAGGTTTACGACCAGAGCATTGCGGCTAGACGCAATCCGGCCGCGTATCGGCTCCGGCATCGGGTGATCGGTCCGATTCATCTCAACCTCTGCAAGGGCGGAACCGAGCCTGCCGTCACAGGCAGACGCCGCTTCGCGAGGCCAGGAGGGAAAGGGGCTTAGGCGGACTGCTAATGTTACTGTATTGTTAACTTGGATTGTTACTAGCTCAAGAAAGCCGAGAAAATAAACTGGATTAGTTTTGCTGCCCCCTTCGCCTAGCTGGTCAAACTTTCGTTGCTTCTTATGCCGCTGCTTGTAACGTCGCGCCTCGGCGCATGATCCTGAAAAACTTTTCCCGCCGAGGGAGTGCATGCTGCTCGGTCGAGCAAGCCGGCGATACGTGCCGAAGTGCCGGAAAGTCGATAGACGCTGTTAAGGTATTTGGCGGCGATTATTCCTTCGCAGCGAACGTCGCGGCAATCTTTTCGATCAGCGATGTGGCTGAGCCCTCACCGGAAGCGACAGTCCTCACCTCGGCACTCTCCTGGGCCACCTCGAGCACACCCTCGATAACGCCGAGGGCCGCTTGCCGGCTGATGACACGCTCCTCGACAAGGGCGTGCAGCAGGGCCTCGCAAAGCAGCAACGCCACCTTTCCTTCCGGCCCGGGTTTTGGGTTTGAGCGCGTCATTGGACATCCAGCGGATCTGGCTGACAACGAACTGATTCTAGAGGTATTCCTTTAAGCAGATATTTAAATTCATCCCTGAATCGGTCGGCATGCCTTGTATGGCGAATACCTAAATACACCGGTAGACGAAGAAGCTTAATTTCGTTTGCACATCGATATTTGACAGCCGTCAATGACCCGACGTGTTTCGGCATGTATGACGGCGCCGAATCGGCGCGAGTCAGTGGGCGGCGCGATGATCATCCGCAGGTTTTCCGCTCATTTCGCCGGGTGCGGATGTAGCCGCCCATGTACCCGAGGGCCTCGATCGAAGCCGCTGACGAAAGCGGCGGGAAAGAAAGAGTATCGTGATGGCCGATCCGCATCTGAATATGATCCGCGATGTCACTCCAAGCGCCGATGGCTGCGAAGACTGCCTGAGAATTGGCTCCGGTTGGGTCCATTTGCGCCTCTGTTTGACCTGCGGTCACGTTGGCTGCTGTGACTCTTCACCGCATCGGCATGCGAGGCAGCATTTTCACCTGACCGGACATCCGATCATCCAGTCCTTTGAGCCGGGAGAAGACTGGTGCTGGTGTTACATCGACCAAGCACTCGTGTGAGGCGGACAGGCTGTCCCGTTTGATCACCGACAACACAGGAGTTCGCTACATGCCCAACAACACTCTCAACGGACAGAAGATTGCCATTCTGGTGACTGACGGCTTCGAACAGGTCGAGCTGGTCGAGCCCCGCAAGGCCCTCGATGAGGCAGGTGCCGAAACCTGCATTGTGTCGCCGAAGACCGGCCAAGTCCGCGGCTGGAATTTTACCGATTGGGGCGCGGAGTTTCCCGTCGACGTCGCCCTCGATCAAGCCAAGCCGCAGGATTTCGACGCACTGCTTCTGCCAGGCGGCGTCATGAACCCCGACACCCTTCGGATGGACGCGAAAGCGGTCGCCTTTGCAAAAGCTTTCTTTGACGCCGGTAAGCCGGCGGCGGCGATCTGCCATGGGCCCTGGACCATTATCGAGACCGGCGCAGCGCGCGGGCGGCGGATTGCATCGTGGCCCTCGCTGAAAACCGATCTGCGGAATGCCGGCGCCGAATGGGTCGATCAGGAGGTCGTCACCGACGGCAACCTCGTGTCGAGCCGCAAGCCGGCGGATATCCCCGCGTTTAACCGAGGCATGATCGATCTGTTCAGCCGGGCGCGCGAACCGTCACGCCGCAGCGCATGAGGCAGCGCATGAGAAGGATGAGCATGGAGATCAGGGGTCGCACCTGCGCATGAGTCGAACGCCGGCCCTGAGGAGGCTGCTCGATGAACGATATTGCCTATCGCGAACTCAAGACTCCGTCGCCCTACGCCGGGCTTGACCTGATGCCGATTGCCGGCGCGTGGCGTCGAGGTGATTCGAAACATGCCTTGGAGGATCGCAATCCTTATACCGGAGAGATCATTCTCGAAATCCCGCAAGCAGGCCGTGACGACATGGATCGGGCGTATGCTGCGGCCGCCAAGGCGCAGATCGGTTGGGCGGCTGCCTCGCCCATGCAGCGAGCCGCGGTCCTGCGTCGAGCGGCCGAAGTGATGGAGGCCCGCCGGGAGGAAATCGTCTCATGGCTGATTCGCGAATCGGGAAGCACGCGGCTGAAGGCGGTTCTGGAATACGAGTCGACGCACGCCATCATGCTCTGGGCGGCGGCGGTTCCGTACCAGGTCGAGGGCGGCATTTTGCCCTCCGATGTTCCGGGTCAGGAGAGCCGGGTCTACCGCAAGCCGGTCGGTGTCGTTGGCGTGATCAGCCCGTGGAACTGGCCACTTCACCTGACCACCCGCTCGCTCGCACCCGCACTGGCGGCCGGTAACGCTGCCGTCGTCAAACCGGCGAGCGACACGCCGGTCACCGGCGGATTGCTGCTGGCCAAAATTTTTGAGGAAGCCGGGCTGCCGCCGGCCCTGCTGAGCGTCGTCATTGGCGCGGGCAGCGAGATCGGCGACGCCTTCGTCACGCATCCGGTCCCACGGGTCATTTCGTTCACCGGCTCAACCCCAGTCGGCCGACATATCGCCGAACTGGCCTCAAGGGCTTCCATCCTGAAACGCCTCGAACTCGAGCTTGGCGGCAACAGCCCGTTTGTCGTGCTGCACGACGCCGACATCGATCAGGCCTCGGAAGCGGCCGTTTTCGGCAAATTCCTGCATCAAGGCCAGATCTGCATGAGCGTAAACCGGTTCATCATTGACGATCGCCTCTACGATCCGTTTGTAGAACGCTTTGCGGAGCGCGCTCGGGCGATCAAGGTCGGAGATCCAGACGAGCCTGATACCGTGATCGGCCCGATCATCAATGAGAGGCAGCTGAAGGGCCTGATCGAGCGGATCCGCGATGCCCGCGCCGCGGGCGCTCGCCAACTGACCGGTGGCGAGCCCAACGGGCTTGTTCTGCCGCCGCACGTATTTGCGGATGTGACCAACGACATGAAACTCGCCCGCGAGGAGCTGTTCGGCCCGATTGCGCCGATGATCAGAGCACATGGTGAAGATGAGGCGCTGCGGCTTGCGAACCAGACCGAATTCGGGCTCGCCGGCAGCGTCTTCACCAGCGATGTCGAGCGCGGCGCGCGGTTCGCGCAGCGCCTCGAAGTTGGCATGGCGCATGTCAACGACCAGCCGGTGCTCGATCTACCGAACTGCCCGTTCGGCGGCGAGAAGAATTCCGGCATAGGGCGGTTCAACGGCAAATGGGCTGTTGACGCCTTCACCACGGACCAATGGCTCACGGTTCAGCATGCGCCGCAGCATTACCCGTGGGACGCTCGCAGCATCAAAGGCCCTTGGGGCGGGGGATGACAGCAATCGGTGCGGCAGTCTGCGGCCAATCGCCGGCAACGGCGAAACCTGGAGGAGATCCCAATGCCTATCGGCTTTATCGGCCTCGGTCGAATGGGCCAAGCGATGGCCCGCAATCTGCTGAAGAACGGCTTTCAATTGGTTGTGTTCAATCGGACGCGCAGCCGCGCCGAAGAGTTAGAGAACGAGGGTGTGGAAATCGCGGAAAGTCCGGCGGGCGCCTGCCGGGGCGACATCGTCATCACGATGCTCGCCGATGACGCCGCGGTAGAGGAGGTCGTTCTGGGCAGCGCCGGCATCATTCGTGCGCTCAAGGAAGGCGCCATCCATGTTTCAATGAGCACGATCAGTGTCGCGCTTTCCGAAGAGCTGACAGAGGTGCATCGCACGGCAGGGCACCACTTTGTCGCGGCGCCGGTATTCGGGCGCCCCGAGGCCGCGGCCGCGGCAAAACTCTATATTGTTGCTGCCGGCGCAGCGGAACCGCTCGACCGCTGCAAACCGCTGTTCGATGCGCTCGGACAGAAGACGTTCGTCGTCGGGGACATCCCGCCAACGGCCAATCTGGTTAAGCTCGGCGGCAATTTCTTGGTCGCGTCAGTCATCGAATCCCTGGGCGAGGCCATTGCGCTGATGCGCAAATACGGCGTCGGTCCGCAGCGCTTTGTCGAGATCCTGACCCATAGCCTCTTCGCCGCGCCGGTCTATGAGACCTACGGCGAACTGATCGTGGCCGAGCGATATCAACCAGCGGGCTTCAAAATGCCTTACGGGCTCAAAGACATTCGGGCGGTGCTGGCCGCGGCCGAGGCAGAGCAGGTGCCGATGCCGGTAGCGAGCCTCGTGCGCGACCATTTCATCGAAGGGATAGCGCGCGGCAAAGCCGATTTCGATTGGTCGGGGCTGGCGCGGGTGGCGGCGGAGGACGCAGGTCTCTAACAGGTCCGCATGCGCAGCGGCGCCGCCGAGCATTTTGTCCGCCCACGTAGGTGGACCTGCGCCCGCCCGGTGCCGGGTTGCGCTCAATTGGTCAAAGCATCTCAACTATCGGCGCGATCTGCAATCTGCAAATCGGTGCACCGTTTTATGGGCATCGCCGTCGTGCCCCATGCACGCCGACTTTCACGAACGAGGAGGAATTGATGAAAGCTATTGCCCTAACGGCGGCGGCTCTCGGGCTCGCTGCTCTGAGTTGGCCGACATCGCCGGCCGACGCAGCAACCTGCGTCCGAGAGACCGTCACCGGCCCCGCCGGGCATCACACATGGACCCGGGGATGTACTGTTGCGCGGCATCACGCGATGCACGCCTCCCGGCGGATGGTCAGGACCACCACGAGGGTGGTGACCACCGACGACTACGCCACAACTCCGGTCTACCGCACCAGGACGCACCGTTACTACTCCGTCCTAGTGCCTCGGCAGGAGACCCTCGCATACGGCAGCAGCAGCTACTATCCCGCATCGGGTTCTTCGTATCAGGCAACCTATGCCGCGCCATGTCCGGCCAGCGCTCAATGGGGTTACCGCTATTACTACGGCAGCGCATTTCCTCCGACTTGTGAGGCCAGCGCCAGCAGCCATCCCGCCTTCTATGGCGGAAGCGGGCAATATACCTATCATCCGGGGCTCGGCTGGGGGTACTAAGGACGCACTCGCGGCTACCTCCAGGGAGCGCCGGCAACCGCGATCTTGGAGGTGAGGCTGCGGGGGTGCGAGGGACCGCGACCGGACGCTATGGTTGCCAGTGCATCCGGCCGCGCCCTCGCACTTGTCCGAGTTCATTAGAGGGCGGAAACGCTCGCGATTCTGGAGGAGGCTGACGGCCCGCCTCCTTCGAGCATCCGCGCTCAGTCGGGCTCTATCCGCGAGCCTGCAAAGCTCCCACTCGCAGATTCTCCGGCGAGGTTTGGTGTTCCGATACGCGCGTGCCGATCTCAACCCGGCGAGCGGCGGGCCGCGCTGTTAAATTCCAATTCACGTTGAGGCGATCAGTGTTTGAACCGGACCCCGGCACAATGCCGGCATGCTTGATCGCGGACGCCGGCTGCAGAACGCTCGGGACGGTCGGTCTTTGGTCGTAGGCGATACGGCGCTCTGCTGGGCCGCTCGCATTCGCGTTGCAATCGCAGCCTTGTCTCCGCGTAGCTCATCGACACGGAGCGGACTTTTGTTTCGCGGGCCACCCAAATGAGCGGCAAAGACCCCGGGAGTAGGGCCATGATTTCTGCAACGTCGACCCATTCGCGCCCGAGGCGCCGGAGAGATCATATGCACGCGGTAGAGGTTGGCCGTCATCGCGGCGATGTGGCTGGGCCGATGGGCCGCATGCGCAACTGGCTCGACAATCGCCAAATGGCGCCATCGCTGTTTCGACTAGATCCGGCTTCCTTCCACCTCGAGTTCGGGAACGAGAGAGACGCAATCGCTTTCGCGGACGCCTTCAACGGTCGCGTAATCACCGCGCCGGAGACGCGCGCCGCGTAGAGAGCGGCCGCTCCGGCGACTTTAGGTTTGTAGCACGTCACAGGCGCGCGCCTCCCTTCGAAGCCGGTCCACGTTTCGAAGACTTAAAGCGGCACTGAGGAGCTGTTTGCAGTCGCGGATGACGCGACGGGCCCGTATGCTGGCACCAACGGGTCGCCTCAGGAGAGACGGTGATGAAGCCTGAAACGGTAGGCATGTCGTCGACGCGGCTGGCGCGGCTCGATGACGTCATGAAGCGCCGCTACGTAGACGGCGGCTATCTCCCCGGCCTGCTGACCTATGTCTATCGCAAGGGCCAGCTCGTCCATACCGGCATGTGCGGCCAGATGGACATCGAGCGCGGCAAGCCGATGCGGGAGGACGCGATCTTCCGCATTTACTCAATGAGCAAGCCGATTACCGCGGTCGCGCTGATGATGCTCGTCGAAGAAGGCCTGATCGGCCTGGATGATCTCGTCCACACTCACATTCCCGAGTGGAAGGACCTCGCCGTCTACGCCAGCGGCATGCCGTCGCTGCTGGCCGACGCGCCGCCGAGCTTTCTGACGACGCCGGTGCTGCGGCCGATGAAGGTCGTCGACCTCGCGACGCATACGTCCGGGCTCACCTACGGCTTTATGATGCGCACCGCCGTCGATGCCGCCTATCGCAGGGCCAAGGTGGCGGACCGTCAGACCCCGGGCGGGCTGCGCGGCATGATCGACCAGCTGGCGCAGATCCCGCTCGATTTCTCGCCGGGAACAGCCTGGAATTATTCGGTCTCGATCGACGTCCTCGGTTACCTCGTCGAGAAACTGTCAGGCATGCGGTTCGGTGAGTTCCTGCGCACGCGGCTGTTCGGGCCGCTCGGCATGAGCGACACCGCGTTTGACGTGCCGTCGGACAAGACCGAGCGCTTTACCTCCTGCTATCAGCCGGAGGGCAAAGGTCCAGGGCTGAAGCTGCAGGACGACGCCCGCGAGAGCACCTACGCCAAGCCGCCGAAGCTGGAATCGGGCGGCGGCGGCCTGGTGTCGACGGCGCAGGACTACCTGCGCTTCTGCCGCATGATGCTGAACGGCGGCACGCTCGACGGCGTGCAGATCCTCAGCCCGAAGACGGTCGCGCTGTTCAGCCTGAACTACCTGCCCGGCAACGGCGAGGTAGCCGACATGGCGCTGCCCGGCATGTTCAGCGAAACGAGCTATGCCGGGGTGGGCTTCTCGCTCGGCTGCGGCCTCAATGTCGACGTGGCCAAGACGCGCCTGCCGGGCTCGCTCGGCGAATATTTCTGGGGCGGTGCGGCCGCGACCGCGTTCTGGATCGATCCCAAGGAAGAGCTAACGGTCGTGTTCATGACCCAGGTCATCGGCAGCGAGGCGCGTCTGACGTTGCGCCGCGATCTGCGCACGCTGGTTTATTCGGCCGTCACGGAATCGTTCGCGTAAATCACAGCCGGTAGCGGCACTCGGCCGGCAGCGGCACGCCGTGAAAATCGCGCCGGTTCGTGTCGAGATTTTCGAGGTTCACGAACAGGCATTCGTCATGGACGAAATGCGGCCCGGCATGCCAGGTCGCGACGTGCAATTTGATCAGGCGATCGCCCGGCACTCGAAAGGCGACGATGTCGTCGAGGCGCGGGCGCGCATCGTCGGCGAGATCGCCCGGAGGCGCGACGCCGATCAGCCATTCCTTGCCACCGAGCGAACCCAGGCACTGCGTCACGTGGCGGTGGCGCGCGATGCGGCTGAAGCCGAGCCCGACATGCGGCAGATGCATGATCCATAACCGCGCCTCGCCGTTGGCTAGCACGAGGCTTGCCTCGCGGGACGAGGTCTCCGGATCGTGGCCGGTTTCGGAACCCTGGCCGCCGGTGCGCAACGGCGCGATGACCTGGCCATAGGGCGCAAACCCCTCGGCCGTCAGCTCCCGGATTTCCAACATGTGCCGCGGCAACGTGCCCGCATCGTTCATTGTCGCCTCCGATCGATTTCAGGCTAGAGTTTGCCACACGGCACCGACAAGCCCCAGGGGAGAACGCCATGCCCTCGACCGTCGCCGGCGAAGCTCGCGCCTATCCGCGCCCGCTGCCCAACCCGCAATGGCTCGGCAAGTTGACCGAGGAGGTGATCGAGCCCGAGCTGCCGATCCTCGATCCGCATCACCATCTGTGGGATCACCCGGGCAGCCGCTACCTGCTTGACGAGCTCTTGGCCGACGTCAACTCGGGGCACAACATCGTCGCGACGGTCTTTATCCAGTGTGGGTCGGGCTACCGCACCAGCGGCCCCGAGGAAATGCGGCTGATCGGCGAGAGCGAGTTCGTCCGCGCGATCGCCGAGGAGGCGGATCGGCGTCGCACCAGGACCAAAATCTGCGCCGGGATCGTCAGCTTCGCCGATTTGCGGCTCCCGAATGTCGATGCGGTGCTGGAAGGCCAGATCGAAGCGGCCGGGGGCCGGTTTCGCGGCATCCGCCACATCGCGGCGCACGACCCGGCGATCATCGGCGCCTCGTCTTACGTTCCGCCGCCGGGATTGATGGATGACCCGAATTTCCGCCGCGGCCTCAAGCGGCTGCCGGCCCACGATTTGACGTTCGAGGCGTGGCTCTATCACCCCCAGATCAAGACGCTGACCGATGTGGCGCGCGACTGCCCCGAGGTGAAGATCGTGCTCAACCATTTCGGCGGCCCGCTCGGGGTCGGTCCGTACCAGCGCAACGACGTGTTCCCGGGCTGGCGCGCCGACATCAAGGAATTGTCGACCTGTCCGAATGTCTATGTGAAGCTCGGCGGGCTCGCGATGATCGTCAACGCGTTCGATTTTCACCTGGCGCCGCTGCCGCCCTCCTCGGGTGAATTGGCCAATGCCTGGCGACCCTACGTCGATAGCTGTGTCGAGAGCTTCGGCGCGAACCGCTGCATGTTCGAAAGCAATTTCCCGGTCGACAAGGGAGCCTGCAGCTATCCCGTGCTCTTCAACGCCTTCAAGCGGCTCGCGAACGGCGCTTCGGCCTTCGAAAAAGCCGATCTGTTCGCCGGCACCGCGTCGCGGTTCTACCGGCTCGGCGTGTAAGCCTGTGCCTGTCAGGAGAGTTACGTCAAAGCGCGCCAGAATTCGACGGTCACATGGGCGCAACGTTCCGGCTGCAGCAGATTGATCCCGTGCCCATAGCCGGGAAACAGTTCGACCCGCCCGTTCGGTAGGGCTGCCGCGAGCGCCTGCTGTTGTGCTGAGGCGATCGGGCTCTTGTCGCCGCTGAGCAGCAGGACCGGGGCTCTCACCCGGGCCAGCAGCGGCATCGTGTCGACGCCCTCAAAGCAATCGTGCATTGCAGCCGCGACATCGGACGGCGTCCTGTCCATCTCGCGCACCACCCAGTCGCATAAATCCTTACCCGCGCGTTCCATATCGAGCCGATAGCCCAGCGTCTGACGGCACCATTCACCGACACCATGGGCACGCATCGCCTCCGCGGCCGTGGCGCGATCCAATGCGTAGATGCGTTTGATCTGATCCGGAATGCGCGACGGCGTATTACACAGCGCCAAGCTGGCGATCCGGTCAGGATATGCCGCGGCGAGCAGCAGGCCGATGATGCCACCCGAGGATTCACCGACCCAATGCACCCGGGGCAGCGACAACCCATCGAGCACCGCCAATATCTGCGCGCCGATCGTTTCGGGCGTGTAGCGGTAGCCGGCCGGCGGCTGATCCGAAAGCCCGCATCCCAGCAGGTCGGGGCGGTAGACCCGGCGGGTTTCGGCGATTGCCGGCACCCACCGGTTCCAGAAGGCGGCGTTCCGGGCAAAGCCGTGCATCATCAGCACGGGCGTCGGGCTTTCCCAGGGCCACAGGTAGTCGTCGACCACACAATGGACGGAAGCACCTTCCGGCAGCGCAATGCGGGTCACCGACAATTCCTCCAATCAGTCCACGATAACCGTCCGCCCGTTGCCAAGCCAGCAGCGGCTCGCGCACAGCGCCTTGCTTGTTTCCTGGGCAATCACGCGAGGCCGCGGTGCGACACGGTTTCGAGATTGCCGCGCGTCTCGTAGGCGAGTGCGAGCGTCACCCCGGCAGCCAGGAACATCGCGCCCGCGATGATGCACCAGACGAGCATCAGACTGCCGGCGCCGATCAAGACACCGGCGATCAAGGGCGAGGTCATGCCGCCAAAGCGGCCCCATCCCATCGCCAGGGCGGCGCCCTTGCCGCGGATCCCGACCGGATACACCTCGGGCGTGTAAACAGTCATCGCCAACGACCCGGTATCCTGGAAGTAGGCGTAGACCATTGCGGTCAGCAGCAGGCTTGTCTCTGTCGTTGCCTGGGTGAAGGCCAGGGCCGCGAAACCGGCGATGCCATAGCCGAGGATGATCAGCGTCTTGCGCCCAAGCACATCGATGAGCCCGACCGCGCAGGCGCGCGCCACCACCTGCGTTCCGGCAACAATGAAGGTGTAGAACAGCGTCCGCGTCAGCTCGATGTGGTAATAGGTCGAGTAGATCGTCGGCAGCCACACGGAAAATCCCGTCCCGGCGAAATTTGCGGCGAACCACAACAGCCAGGTATGAATGACGCGGCGCGCGTAAGCGGCCGTGAACAGGTCGCGGAACGAGGCGTCGGGCACCGGCTGGCGCGGCGGGGCCAGCGCCACATCGCGGCGTGCCTGCTCCAGATCGTTCTCGCTGACGCCGATATAGGCGAGCGAGGCCCTTGCCTCCTCTTCCCGCCCCCGCGCAGCCAGCCAGCGCGGTGATTCCGGAACCTTGCGGCGGATCACGAAAGCCAGAAGCGCGGGCAGCACGCCGATCGCAAACAGCCAGCGCCAGCCGGCATGCGGAACCAGCAGCAGCGCCGCGCCGGCCGCGCAGAAATAGCCCATCGGCCAGCATAGCGGCAGCATCGCGCTGACCCGGCCGCGAATGCGGGCGGGTGAGTATTCCGCGACCAGCGCCGCGTCGATCGGCACCATGCCACCCAACCCGAGCCCGGTCAGGAAGCGCGCGCCGACCAGCATTCCGAGCGACATCGACAGGCCGGCCAGCCCGGTGAAAAGAGAAAAGGTCAAGACGGTGGCGGCAAATACGACCCGGCGGCCCCAGCGGTCGGCGACCCAGCCCCAACACCACGAGCCCAGGCCCATCCCCGCCAACGCGGCCGAGCCGGCAAGACCGACTTGTTGCGGCGAGAGCCCGAATTCCTGGCGTATCTGCGGCAGCGCGTAGGCCACGATCGTGATGTCGAACGAGTCGAACAAGAAGCCCGCCGCGGCCACCGCGATGATGAATTTCAGCGCCCCGGTCAGATTCAAATTGTCGATTGCGCGGCCGATGATTTCGGGCGTCAGCGCTTGTATCCGGCTCATGGCGTGGTGCTCTCTCCTTGGCGATGTGCCTTGATAGGCGATGGAAAGCGTCCCGGACCACCTTCTTCTTCGGGCGGCTGCCCGGCGTCGGGCGATGAGGCGATGCAATCGCTTGCCTGTTCCAAGGGTCGGGGAACAAACTGCGGTGCGGACACGGGGAGCGCGGAGCGCCGGGCGCGCCGCGCTGCGGGAGAGAGCTGATGGACCTGAATGGCGCGGTGGCCTTGGTGACAGGCGGCAATGGCGGGCTCGGCCAGCGCATCTGCCATGCGCTCGCGAAGGAGGGCGTGCATGTCGCGGTCATGTACGCGCAGAGCCGCGAACAGGCGGAGGGCGTCGCCCGCGAACTCGCCTCGCGGCATCAGATCAACGCGGCGGCTTTCGGCTGCGACATCACCGACGGCGCGGCGGTAGAGGGGGTGGTCTCGGATGTGAGCAAGCGCTTCGGCCGCCTCGACATCCTGGTCAATGATGCCGCCTACAACAAATCGATCGTGTTCCCCGATCTCGACAATCTGACGATGGAGGTTTGGGACAAGATCATGGCCGTGAACCTGACCGGGCCGATGCGCCTCATGAAGGCGGTGGCGCCGGTCATGAAAGCGCAGGGGCGCGGCCGCATCGTCAACATCTCATCCATTGCAGGGGTTGCGCCGACGGGTTCCTCGATCGCGTATGCAGTGTCCAAGGCGGGCCTCATCCATCTGACGCGCTGCATGGCTGTGGCAATGGCGCCCGAGGCGCTCGTCAACTGTGTCGCGCCAGGCCTGTTGGAGGGGACGCGCGCGACGTCCAACCTGCGGCGCGAGCAAATCGAGAATTCCGCGGCCACCTCGCTTTTGAAGAAGCCGGCCGACAAGGACGATTGCGCCGACATGGTCGTCACGATGTGCCGCACCGATACGATGACCGGCCAGACGGTCGTCATCGATTCCGGCCGCTACTTCCATTGACCCGAAGGAGTTCGCAATATGACCGACGCCAAGCTCGCGCCGAACCTGCCGGACTGGATGGTGGAGCACGCCAACAGCTATCTCGCCAGCGGCGGCAAGGACGGGCACATCTACAAGATGACCCAGCCGGGCCGGCCGGAAATAACCGTGCCGTCTCTGCTGCTGACGACGACCGGCCGCAAATCGGGCGAGCGCTATATCTTTCCGCTGTTTTACGGCGATACCGGCAACGGCAGCTATATCGTGGTCGCCTCGAAAGGCGGCGCGCCGCAACACCCGGGCTGGTACCGCAACCTCCTCGCCAATCCCGAGGTCGAGGTGCAGGTCGGGACGTCGAAGACGAAGGCGCGGGCCCGGACCGCCACCGGCGCGGAGCGCGCAAAGCTGTGGCAAGAGGCGCTGAAGTTCTGGCCGCCTTACGCCGACTACCAGACAAAGACCGAGCGCGAGATCCCGGTGGTCGTGCTCGATCCCATCCGCTAGCGTAAGCGCAGACACACTGGCCGAGGAGGAGACTGCCATGCCGTTCTATGAAAAAGGCGATGTCCGTATCCGCTACGAGGAGGTCGGCAGAGGCTTCCCGCTGTTGGTTACCCCCGGCGGCGGCTTGAACTCGCGGGTCAGCAATTGGCCGACCGCGGCGATCAACGCGATGGAAGAGTTCAAAAACGACTTTCGCTGCATCACGATGGATCAGCGCAACGCCAACGGCGGCGAGTCGACCGGCCCGGTGCCGACCGAAAACGCCTGGGATGCCTTTGCCGACGACCAGCTCGGTCTGATGGATCATCTCGGCATCCGCGAGTTCTTCTTTATGGGCTACTGCATCGGCGGCTGCTTTGCCGGGAAGCTCCTGGAACGGGCGCCGAACCGGGTCGTCGCCGCGGTGTTCCACCAGACCGTCGGGGATCGGCCGGAAGATCCGGGCGTCATGTACCGGCATAGCACCGATAACTGGCTGCCCGATTTCAAGAAGCGCCGCCCCGAGGTGTCGCAGGACACGATCGACAAGTATTTCCACAGCCTGTGGCGGGTGCAGCCCGATTTCCTGTACAGCGTGTCGCGCGACTTCATCAAGAACTGCCACAAGCCGATCCTGGTGCTGCCGGACGACACGCCGTCGCACCCGCTGCAGACCTCGATCGACGTTGCCTCGCTGGCGCCGAATTCCGAGATCACAGTATTCCCGTGGCGCGAGCCCGAGGAGCTGCGGCAGCGCATCATCAACAAGGTGCGAATCTTCCTGAAGTCGCACACCCCGATGCGCGCCGCCGCCCAATAACGCGCGCCGACTTCGGCCTCGGCGATCGCCGAGGCCGTTCCCCCAATACTGGAGTGACGAATGGCCGATACCCCCGAATACACGCCGCCCAAGGTTTGGTCCTGGAACAAGCCGAACAGCACGATGGGCCGGTTTGCCAACATCAACCGTCCGACCGCTGGCGCGCAGCAGGAAAAGGAGCTGCCGGTCGGCAAGCACCCGCTGCAGCTCTATTCGCAAGGGACGCCGAACGGCGTCAAGGTTACGATCATGCTCGAAGAGCTGCTGGCGAAAGGCCATAAGGGCGCCGAGTACGACGCCTGGCTGATCCGGATCGGCGAGGGCGACCAGTTCGGCAGCGGATTTGTCAAGATCAACCCGAACTCCAAGATCCCGGCCATGGTCGACCGCAGCGGCCCGACGCCCGTCCGGATCTTCGAGACCGGCGCGATCCTGGTGTACTTGGCCGAGAAGTTCGGCGAGTTCCTGCCGAAAGAGGGCGCGGCGCGCGCCGAGTGCCTGTCGTGGCTGTTCTGGCAAATGGGCAGCACGCCCTACGTCGGCGGCGGCTTCGGCCATTTTTACGCGTACGCACCCACAAAGATCGAATACGCGATCGACCGCTTCACGATGGAGACGAAGCGGCTGCTCGACGTGCTCGACAAGCGTCTTGCGGAGAGCGAATACGTCGCCGGCCCGAACTACACGATCGCCGACATGGCGATCTTCCCGTGGTATGGCGGACTGGTGAAGTTCGACCAATACGGCGCGACCGAATTCCTCGCCGTGCACGAGTACAAGAACGTCAATCGCTGGGCCGACAAGCTGCTCGCACGGCCGGCGGTAAAGCGCGGGCGCATGGTCAACCGCACCGCCGGCGATCCTTCGACCCAGCTGCACGAGCGTCACGACGCGAGCGACTTCGAGACGAAGACGCAGGACAAGCTTGCCGCCGCCGCGCAGTAACGTAAATCGCAGTCCCGGCGGAAGCCGGGACTCACCTATCAGGCAGGCGAGCGCTTCATGAGTGGGTCCCGGCTTTCGCCGGGACGCCGGGTTTGGATTGCTGCGTGTCATACAGGAGGAAACGCCATGCCGTTTTATGAAAAAGGCAATGTCCGCATCCATTACGAAGAGGCCGGATCCGGGTTTCCGCTGCTGGTCATTCCGGGCGGCGGGCTGAACTCGACGATTGCGGGGCTCGCGACCCACCCGTTCAACCCGCTCGACGAGTTCAAGGACGGATACCGCGTCATCGCAGCCGATCTGCGCAACGCCAATGGCGGGCAGTCCTCGGGGCCGCTCGAGATCGACCGACCGTGGGACTCCTATACCGACGACCATCTCGGGCTGATGGACCACCTCGGCATCCGCGAGTTCATCGTGCTCGGCTTCTGCATCGGCGGCCCGTTTATCTGGAACCTCCTGAAGCGGGCGCCGGAGCGCGTCTTCGCCGGCGTGCTGACGCAGCCTTCCGGCTATCGCCCGACGATGCCCGACCTGTTCTACCAGAACAACATCAAGGGCTGGGCGCCGGGGCTGTGCGAACGCCGGCCCGACATCACGATGCAGCAGGCGGGCGCGTTCCTCGAAAACATGTACCGCAAGAACGCCGATTTCGTGTTCACCGTGACGCGCGACTTTGTGAAGGGCTGCCGGACGCCGGTCCTCGTGTTGCCCGATGACGTGCCGGCGCACCCCTATGCGGTCGCGATCGAGAGCGCCCACCTCGCGCCCAATGCGCAAGTGAGCCTCTATCCCTGGAAGGCGAACCCGGAGCAGATCCAACTGGCGCTGCGCCATATCGGCACCTTTCTCAAGGCGAACCGGCCGGCGGCCGCGGCGCAGCGGCCGATCGCCGCCGCCGCGCAGTAACGGCGGCCACCGTCGGCGGTCCGGAAAACCACGTCGTAACCGCGTAACACATTGTTCACCCTCGGAGCGGACGCTCTGCGGCCCTGAGCGTCCTTCGAGGAGGCGATCGTGTTAATGCGGGTCAAGATCTATGCGGTGCTGGCCGCCTTGGCGGCCGGCGCGCCGGGCGCGGCGATGGCGGAATATGGCTGCGTCCCGGGTTACGTGCCGTATGGCGGCGTCTGCCACCCGGCCGGCGCGCCGAATTATTCGAACCCGGTGTCGGGCGCGGCCTATGGCGAGGCGTCGGGCGCGGCGAGCGGCTATGCCGCAGGCGGCCCTGTTGGCGCCATCGTCGGCGGGGCGCTCGGCCTCGCGGCCGGTACGCTGACCGGCACCGCCAACATGCTGACGGGCGGCGGCGCGTCGCCGGCGCCGGCGGTCCCTTGCGCCGACGGCTATCACTGGCGCCGCGGCTACTGCTACCCAAACCGGTAGCGGTTCGCGCCCGACGCCCGGCACGGCGGCCGGTGGTCAGATCGGCTTACCGCTGGCGTGCGACGAGTTGACGGTGAAAGTCCAGCCGTCGGGGCCGGGAAGCTCGAATGAATCGTGGATGCGGCCGCGCTTGATCGGCGCCGGCGACAGCCCCTTTTCGGCATAATCGCGGTGCGCGGCATCAACATCGTCGACCATCAGGTCGAACGGCGCCGCCGCGCCCGGCTGGGGCGGCTCGGCCTGCCGCACGACGACATGCGTGCCGCCGCGCAATTCGAGGACGGCGAGCTCCTCCATCGTGACGATCGGGCGCAGCCCGGCGGTTTCGAGCCAGCGCGCGGCGGCGCCGACATCCTTGACCGGAAGGCGCACATGGCCGATCGCGACCGGCGGGCGTCTATCGGTGCCATGGGTATCGCTGCTGCGGGTATTGCTGCTACGCGCCATGTCTCGCTCCTTTTCTCGCTGCTTTCAGCTGATCGCGCTCGCTGCTCAAGCCGGGGAACGAGAGCATACCGCGTGAGGCAAGCCTCCGGCATCGCATTGCGTGCCACCGCTTCCGCCGATCACTCGCGCGTAGGCGGAACCGAAAAAGATCAGGACCAACTCCTTGATCTTCCTCGATTCCGCTTCCGAAATGCAGCAAATAGCAGCGAACCCCCGACGCACCGACCGAAATTCCCTCAGAACAGGGATTTTTTGCGATTTAACAGGGAATTCCTCCCGCCAGCCTGGCAAATGATTGCTGGAACTCCGAGCATCGGCGCAGTTCGTCTCCGCCAGGACTGGTGCAAGAGCTATGGAATAGGTTCTTGATTCGTTCTCTTCAAGTCCCTACCATCGGTCGTGCTCATCCAGCGAGCTTGGAAACGAAAGCGACGCTTCAAGCTCGGTATCGAGCGTGTCGATCACGTCCTGCAACTCGGTGGGCAGCCCTTGGAGCACGGCCGAGCTAGGTTCAGCATAGCGGCGAACGTAAGTGGAAGAGCGGATCGTAATCCGCCGATGGCGAGCGCCGAGTGGCGGAATGACCTGCGCTTTTCCGCCCTACAATTTTGTCGGCGCACACAGATGAAATTTGTTGACGGTGCTGTGGGGTCGGCCCGGCGGAGATGTCGCGCGGACGTCGATGCGGACGCCGCGCTTGTCGCTAGCGATTAAGCATTTTTCTCCGAAAACTCGGGAGATGCAAAACGAAACGGCTTCGTACCATAAACACGAAGCATCCCGAGGAGAACACCAATGCGCAAGACTGCAACGCTCGCCGCCCGTGGCCTCGTCGCCCTTGGCATAGTTGGGGCGCTTGCGGCTGCCGCTCCGGCGCAGGCCCAAAAACTGCTCGCGCCTGTCGACCCGGCGCAGGCGCAAACTCGCCACGTCGTCGCGGACCTGTGGCTCAGGCAGATATCCAACGATCAAAATCTCGACGGCGACCATACGACGTACTACGTCACCGTTTATCGGAAGCAGGGTCCGCAAGGTGAAGAACACCGCATCGTCGGCCCCCGGCCTGTCGGCGAATGGCGTCTCGTCAATGACACTGGGGTCGGTCCCATTATCGCCGACCGGCTTGTTCAAGCACATTTACGGGGAGATACGCGGTACGTCATACGCATCACCCACGGTGACGGAAATGCCCCTCTCCCGGACAATCCTGCCATCGAATTCGCTCTCGACGCCGGCAATCATGTCATCGCCATCGTACCGGAGGCGTTGCAGTGTTCCGGAACACCCGATCGCCAACCCGGCATCGATCTCAAGACACCGGATCACACGCGGCTGTGGATTACCGTAGAACGACCCGGGTTGTCAGAGCCGCTGACCGGCACCTGCTAGGCCATTTTGGGCGGCCGGCCCTTCCGGAACGCGCCGGCTGCCCAAAACTTCATCCACTGGAACGACCCGGCTTTGACGCGCGCCCGCTCGCTCTGCAACTCAGCGCACGCGGACGAATTTGTCGACGCCGCGGTCCTGGGTGAGGCCGGCATAGATGTCGCCGCGGGAGTCCACGCCGACGCCGTGGACGTGACGGCTCTCCATCTTGGCGAGCACCTCACCCTTCGGGCTGCGCACGGTGACATAGGCGGGATTACCGGAATCTTCCTGCTCGGCGATGTAGAAATTTCCATCCTTGCCGCGGCTGATGTCGTTGGGTCCGCCCATGCCGGTCCATTCGCCGCGGTATTCGCCCTCTTGTGTGAAGATCTGGATGCGCTTGTTGGCGCGGTCGGCGACCAAGAGCTGGTCCTGGTCATCGATCGCGATCGAGTGCGGCAGATGGAACTGCCCCGGCCCCTTGCCCGGCATGCCCCACGAGGTCTTGAGCGTGCCGTCGGCGGCGAAGCGGTGCACGCGGGCGTTGCGGTAACCGTCGGTGACATAAATGTCGCCGTTTGGGTGACGGATCATCTCGGTCGGGTGATTGAACGGGCCGGCGGCGCGCTCCGCCAGCCAGTTGGCGATCTTGCCGGTGTCGGAATGCCGGCCCGGGGTGCCGAGCGCCAGCTTCACCTTGCCGTCCAGGGTGAAGGATTTCGCGACCGAATCGGAGCGGTCGGTCGTGTAGACCGTGTCGCCGACGATCTTGAGGCCGTGCGGGTCGGTCACCTCGCCCGCGCCCCAGGCGCCGAGATACTTGCCGTCGCGGTCGAACACGACGACCGGCGGGTTCCGGCGCTGGAACACATAGATATGGTCCTGATCATCGGACGCGACGCGGCTGATCAGCCCGAACGGCTCGCCGTCGGGCGATTTGAAGAAATCGCGGATCAATTCGTATTTGTATTCGCCGGTGCCGGTTTGTGCCATCGCTGTGTTCCTCCCAACAGAGTTGATTATTCACAATGAGACAGTGGGGCAATGAGATGCGGAGACACTGCAATCTCACCGTCTCACTGTCTCTGTGGTAAACCCATTTCAATATGGTTCGCGGACGAAGAGGAATGTCGTGCCGGTGACGATCGGGGCGCTGGCGCCGACAAACGACACGTTGGCGTCCTTCACCTGACGCGAGCCGGCGCGCCCCGAGGCCTGCAGCGCGCCCTCGATGATGTGCCAGAGGCCGTGGATGCGGCCGGTGCCGAGGCTGCCGCCAAAGGTGTTGAGCGGCAAATCGCCGTTCAATTCGATGCGGCCGTCCTGGATGAAATCGAGCGCCTCGCCTTCCCGGCAGAAGCCGTAGCTTTCGAGGCCGTAGATCACCGAGGCTGAGAAGCCGTCATAGATCTGCGCGACGTCGACGTCCTTCGGCGTGAAGCCGGAGCGCTCCCAGGTCAGTTTCGCCGAGCTGCTGCCGCCCTCCATATAGCTGCTGAGGCTGCCGATGCGGCCGGCCACCTCGAAATGCAATCGCTGGCCGTAGCCGGCGAGATAGGCGGGCTTCGGCTTCAGGTCGCGCGCCCGGTCGGCGGTGGTCAGCACGATCGCGACCGCGCCCTGCACCGGGATGTCGCAGTCAAACAGGCAAAACGGATACGCCACCATGCGCGAGGCCAGGTAATCTTCGCGCGACAAGGGCGTGCCGTAGAAATAGGCGTGCGGGTTGTGCTGGGTGTGCTTGCGCTGCGTCACCGCGAGGGTTGCCATCTTCTCGCGTTTCTGGTTGTGGCGTTCGAGCCAGCGGGTGTAGGCGACGGCCATGCCCTGCCCCGGCCCGCCGAAACCGTAGGGCGCGGTGAATTGCGTCGCGCCGGCCGCCATGCCGCTCGGCAGGTTCTGGTAGGTGCCGCGCGGGTTGTGCATCGCGCGCCACACGACGGCGTAATTGCAGACGCCGGCGAGGAGCGCGTTGACCGCCTGCTGCACCGCGCCGCCGATGTTCACCGTGCCGACCTGGATGTGCCAGGCGAGGTTCGGCAATTTCAGCATCGCCATCATGCAGTTGACCGACACGATCGAGATCCCGTCGACCTCGGCGTGACCGGTGGCCGGCAGTTCCGGATAGGTCGCCAGCCCGTCGATGTCGGACATGTCGAGACCGGAATCGGCGACCGCTTCCTTGACGGCGGTCAGGGCATGCACGGCGAGCGGCACATCGGCGGTGCGCGAGACCTTCGAGAAGCCGACGCCGCTCAACGCCACCTTGCACCGGTTCTCCCACATCGACCGCTCCCCATTACTCAAATTGTCATTCCGGGATCGCCCGGAGGGCGGGGCCCGGAATCCATGAACACGGGCCTCTGGAATATGGATTCCGGGCTCGCCGCTGCGCGGCGCCCCGGAATGACGACCTGTTGTGCGCGACTCCCGTCATTGTGTTACCTGCTTAGGCGGAATTGGGGGAGCGTGATGTCGTCGTTCAGTTTCTCGAAGATCACCTCGACGCGGCGCCCGACCTTCGCCTCGGTATATTCGGCGTCAAGCAGATTGCCGGCCATCAGCGCGCCCGGCGCCTCGTCGAGCTCGACGATGATGCTGGCGTAGGGCACCGCGGACGCGAAGCGCTTGTCGCCGGTGTGATACATGATCGTATAGGCGTAGATCGCGCCCCTGCCGCGCACCGGCTCGAATTTGAGATCGGTCGAGACGCATTGGGTGCAGGTCGCGTAGGGCGGGTGCTGGAAATGGCCGCAGCTCTGGCAGCGCTGCAACTCCAGGGCGCCGCGCTTGGCCGCATCCCAGAATGGCTTGGTCCACTCGTTCGGCACCGGGACCGGCCGGGTCACCTTGCTCCAGTCGCTCATTGGCGGGATGATCCTCCCCTGGCAACCCTGTCATTGCGAGCGGAGCGAAGCAATCTCGGGCCGACCGCGCTCCACCCATCGAGATTGCTTCGTCGCTTCGCTTCTCGCAATGACAACCTGTTTTTCTGAAGGGAGAACGTCTTGGCAGCGCAAGCGGGGATCTCTGCAGGTCTCGTGTCCACTGGGCCGGGCGAGATGATGGGGAACGCCGGACCGGGCATGCTGAAGGGGCTCCGGGTCATCGAGATCGCCGACGAGCGCGCCGAATATGCCGGGCTGCTGCTGGCCGGGCTCGGCGCGGAGGTGATCAAGATCGAACCGCCCGAAGGCAACGCGACCCGGCGGATCGGCCCATTTCTCGCCGACAAGCCCGGACTCGAACGCTCGCTGTTCTTCTGGAACTACAACCGCAACAAGAAATCGGTCGTGCTCGACCTACGCGAAAAGCCGGCGCAGGCGGATCTGCTGCGCCTGCTCGACGGCGCCGACATTCTGCTCGACGCCAGCTGCGGCGCGCTCAACGAAGTGCTGGGGCTTGACCATGCGGCGCTCAACGCGCGTTTCTCGCAGCTCGTCACCGCGCGGATGACGCCGTTCGGCGATGACGGGCCGTGGAAGGATTTCAAGGGCTCGGACCTCATCCACCTCGCGCTGGGCGGGCCGATGATGAATTGCGGCTACGACCCCGACCCCAATTTCGAATACGACACGCCGCCGATCGCGCCGCAGATCTGGCACGCCTATCACATCGCCGGCGAGCAGATGGCGACCGGCATCATTGCCGCGCTGATCCACCGCGAGCGCAGCGGCGAGGGCCAGGACGTCTCGCTGGCGATCCACGAGGCCGTGTCGAAGAACCCCGAGCAGGACTTAATGTACTGGGTCTGTCGGCGGGTGCCGTTGTGGCGCCTGACCTGCCGGCACGCGTCGGAGGGCCCCAACCACAGCCCCAGTATCAGTCATACCAAGGACGGTCGCTGGTTCATCACCCACGGCATGGGGGCGCGCGACCTGAAAAACCTCGTGCCGCTGTTGTCGAAATACGGTGCGCAGGCCGATCTGCAGCCGCCGCCGCCCGACGCCGATCTGAAGGGCAGGCAGGTACCGGGAACAGCCGGCAGCGACGAGGCGCGCTCGCATATGCTCGATGTCGTGCAGCGCTTTATCCGGGCCTGGTCCTACAAGGACATGCCGTGGCGCGAGGCGCAGGATGCCGGCCTCCTCTGGGCGCCGTTGCGCAAGCCGCACGAGAACGCGCTCGACGAGCATTGGCTCGCGCGGAAAACCTTCGCCGAAATCGAGCACCCGGAGCTGGGCCGGAGCTTTCTGTATCCGACGAGCAAATGGCTCGCCAGCAAGACCAGCTGGCAGGTCGGCCGGCGCGCGCCGCTGCTCGGCGAGGACACCGAAGCGGTGTTGGGCGCAGCGGCACGGCGGCCGCGCGTGCCAGCCGAGCCGCGGCGGGTCGAGAACCCGCGGCTCTCGGCCTTGCACAACAAGCCGTTCCCGCTGCAGGGCATCAGGATCTTCGATTTTGCCTGGTTTCTTGCCTCGGCCGGCGGCACCCGGTTCCTCGCGGCAATGGGCGCGGAAAGTTTCAAGGTCGAGTGGAAGGACAACCCCGACACGCGGCTGGCGGGAATGGCGCCGGTCGGCGGCCGCGCCGCGCGCGACCTGGCCACTGGGCCGCTACCCGGGGTCAAGGACCCAGACATGGGCGGCAATTTCCTCAACAAGAACTCCGGCAAGCGCGGCATCTCGCTCAACATCCGCCACCCCAAGGGGCTGCAGATCGCCAAGGACATGATCCGCGTCTGCGACGTCGTGGCGGAGGGCTTCTCGCCGGGCGTGCTGCAACGCCTCGGGCTCGGCTATGACGTCATGAAGTCGATCCGCCCCGACATCATCTACATCCAGCAATCCGGGATGGGGGCGCACGGCACCTACGGCCGGATGCGCACGGTCGGGCCGGTCGCGGCGGCGTTTGGCGGACAGGCCGAGATGTCGGGGCTGCCCGAGCCGGCGATGCCGGTGAGCTGGGGATATTCCTATCTCGACTGGATGGGCGCCTACGGCTATGCGCTCGCTTTGCTCGGCGCGATCTATCACCGCGAGCGCACCGGCGAGGGCCAGTGGATCGACGCCTCGCAATGCGAGAGCGGCATTTTCCTGACCGGAGCGACGATCCTCGACTGGACGGCCAATGAGCGCGAGTTCCGCCGCTACGGCAACCGCTCGCCGTACAAACCGGCGGCGCCGCACGGCGCCTATCGTTGCGAGGGCAAGGACCGCTGGATCGCGATCGCCTGCTTCACCGATGACGAATGGCGCGCGCTGGCGCGGGCCGCCGAGCACGGCGACTGGCTCGACGACCGCCGCTTCGACACGCTCGAACACCGGTTATTGCATCAGGACGCGCTGGATGCCGCGGTCGAGTCATGGACGCGCACGCAGGACCGTTACGAGTGCATGATGAAGTTGCAGCGCGCCGGGGCGCCGGCCGGGGTGTGTCAGAACGCCGAGGACCGGGTCGATTACGACCCGCAGCTCAGGCACCTCAAATGGCTGACCGAGGTCACCGGCACCAAGATCGGCACTTGGCCGGTTTACGAAATACCGATGAAGTTCAGCAAGACGACGGCCTATATCGGCGGTCCGATCAATCGCGGCGCGCCGTGCTACGGCGAGGACAATATGTGGGTCTTGACCGAATTGCTCGGCCGAACCCCAGGTGAAGTCGAGCGGCTGGCTGAAGAGGGCGTGATCTAGTCTGGAGTAAAGTAAAACTGTGCTCATCCCGCTGATGCCCAAGACCCAACCTCTTGCGATCGCTTGCCAACCAGCTTCCCCCAACGCAAGGCGCAACACACTGGACGTGATGCGATGTCTTTCGACATAGCGCTGCGCCCGTCATCGCAGGAACTTCCAGCGCGGCTCAGAAAAAACGAAGCCCGATCGGCACCAGGATCGCAACCGCGCATCCCATCAAGGCCATGCCGAGAGTGGCGAAGGTGACGGCCTCCGGGCCGTATTCGATCGAGCGCGCGATCCCGAAACCGTGCGAGGTCAACCCGAGAGTAAACCCACAAATCCTCGGATCGCGCACGCTCGTCCACCTGAGCAGCAAAGGCGTGATGACGGTGCCGAGAATGCCGGTCGTAAAGACCCCAACCAGCGTGAGCGGTGCCGTCAGCGGTACGATTCCACCGATCTTGTCAGCCACCGCCAGGGCGATCGGGGCGGTGACGGATTTTGTTATCAGCGAGACCTCCATCGGCATCGTGAGCCCGAACAACAGCCCCAGCCCCAGGGCGCTCATGATTACGAGACTGCCGCCGATCGCGACCGTACCGAGCACCGGGACCAGTATGTCCCGCGCCTTGCGCAAGTTCTCGTACAGCGGTACCGCCAAGGCCACGATCGCCGGGCCGAGCAAAATGTGCAAGGGCCGGGTGGCCTCGAAGTAGGTCTGATAAGGGAAATGCGTCAGCCCGAGCATCAGCGACAACAACGTAATGGCGATCAGCACGGGCTGCAAAAACGCGAGACGGCGTGATTTCTGATACAGCCACGTCGCTCCGGCAAATACAGCCAGAGTGAGCCCGATGAGAGCCAGAGCGCTCGACAATTTTATCTCCCTGTCAGGAGTCCGCGATTACCGGATCGAGTCCGGTTTCGCTGCGGCCCGCGAATCCGAGCCGCAGCGGCGGTGAGCTTGGCTTCCGCATCCGTATCGCCAGGAGTGCCTGCATGATCTTCGCAACCAGCACGGCACCAAGCATCAGCGCCAGCAGCAGCACCACGCCGAGCTTCCACACATCGGCCCACGCGGGATCGTCCAAAATCTTCACCATGCCGACCCCGAGCGGCACCAGCATTAGCGACAGATAGCGCAAGAATGTGTCGGCAGCCTGTTTCAATGGCGGGTCGACGTGTCCGCGTGCGATCAGCATGACGAGCACGAGAACCATGCCGACGATCGCGCCCGGTATCGGTAGACCGAGGTGTACGGACACGAAGTCGCCGGCCAAATACGCGGCGATGAAGAACGCAAAGCCAGACATGCGTTCACCTGTACGCCTATGGGTAATTCTGCGCCTCGAAAATGAGCGGGATGTTCGTGAGGACATGACTCGATGCGAGCACGATGCCCTTGGCGAGCAGCCAAAGTGACAGATCGAGCCCCGCGATCGCGAAGACCAGCACGGCCACGAAATCACCCGACTCGAACACTTGCGTTAAGCGTGTCGGAGCACGTGTCATGGTGCGCATCAGAACAGCGGCCACACAACAAGCGGGGGTTGCCGGTAATGATGACTCAGACTGCCGAAGCGGCGCAGGCTCGCCAATCGGTGCGCCGCCGCCACGGCGATGCAGGCGACCGCACCGATGATGAGCACAATGACCGAATCCATAGGGTCTCTCCTGTCGAGCGACAATTGTTAACTTGTGCTGCTTTTTGTATGAGGTGTGCCGTTGAGGGCGCGGATGTCTTAGCCCCATTCGGGGTCGCTTGGCCTGTCCCATTTGGGATAGAATCACGCGACCAACCGAGATTGTCGGCCGGTCTAACTCTTGCAACACTCCGGTCGTAAAAGACTACGCCTGCATTTTCGGGAGGCTGTGGTGGTTTGTTATGAACAGTCTAAGATGGCGGTCGAAGAATTTTTCACCGCAGCCTTGCTGGGCACCGGTTGGGAAGGGGCATTGCAGCGCCTTGCGGATGCGAGCGATGCCGGCGGCGCAAGCCTCGTCAGGCTGCGCTCCGGGCGTCCGGTGGCCCAGTTGAGTTCGACGGAGTGGCTAGAGAACGAAGTCGACATCATGGCCGGCGCGCCGCCTGACTCGCTGCGGTTTTACCCGGGTCATGCCTATCAGAGAGGCTTCTGCGTCGATCACGATGTATGGACCGACGAGCAAATTCACAACGATCCCTATTTCCAGGAGTTTCTGCGGCCGCGCGGTGTCTTTTTCCATGCCAAAGCACGCCTGCGCGCGGATGGCGAAGAGCGCGTCACGCTGACCTTAAAGAGGCGGGTCGAGTTCGGCCCCTATGAGCCGCACGAGGTCGCGGTGCTCGATTCGCTGCTGCCGGAATTCTGCGCCGCTTATCGGATCGCGCAACGTGTGCTCGATGCGGAAGCATCAGGCATGGTGCGTCTCATCAAGGATCACGAGCCCGTATTTGAACTCGACAGCTGGGGTCGGGTGCTGCGCCAGCACGGCAATGCGTCGCGGTTTGGTCTGCATGTGCGGGCCGGGCAATTGGTCTCGACCGAGCGGCTGGAGCAAGCAGCGCTTGACCGTGCCGTCGCGACGGCTTCGAGGTCGCAGCACCCCGCCCTTGCCCCAATCACGGATACACGCGGCGTGCGCCACTTCGTACAGATTGTTCCCGTGTTGGGCAGGGCGCGTGATGTGTTTCTCGCCACAGCCGCTATTGCGGCGATCGTCGGCCCGCCCCGACATGGCGCTCGGTTTCCCGCTGTGATCCGGGAATTATTCGGGCTGACGGCGCGCGAGGCGCACATCGCCGCGCTGCTCGTCGATGGATTCAATCTCACCGAAATCGCCGAGCGTCTCGGCCTCGGAATCGGGACGACACGCAACCATCTCAAGAAGGTCTTCGAGAAGAGCGGCACTCGCCGGCAGGGCGAATTGATTGCGCTGCTGGCAAAACTGAAATGCTGACCTTGCGCCTCTCGCGGGAGAAAAGCCGGGCGAGGTACACCGGCGCATTTAGTGGGTTTATGCGTCAAACCGGAAAGCACGGCAGAAGCCATCTCTAACCAGCGCTGTTACTGCATAGAAAGCGCAAGATCGGGCCAAAAATTGTCACAGCATTAGATCCAACGTAAACCTCGCTTGTAAACCCGGCCTTAACCATGCCAGCTCACGGTCCCGTCGCGAAGCGTTGGGGGACGCATGAGCAAGACAAAAGCTGCCGCGCATTTGGTGCTTCGTTACCTGACCGCCCGGGCATTGGTCAGGGAAACACCCTGGGAAGTGCCGCCGAACCTCGAATACCTGATTGGGCGAGGCATCAGGCTGCTGCCTGGTGGCGTGCTCATCAACGAAGTGCCGCTCAAACCGGCGCCGGCCATCATCGATGACCGCAAGGACCCGAAGTTTTGGTCCGCGATCATCGGCGGCGAGGAGAACGCAATCGATATGGACCGGGCCGAGCAGGAGCAGGTCCGCCAATTCGTCCTCGATGACGACTGTACATGGCCTGTTCCGCTTGACCACCGCACATGAGGGTCAAGCGACGCGGTCGCCGCGCTTGATCTCGACCGTGCGGTTGTCGACCGCGGGCAGCATTTGCGCCGGGTCGCGCGTAACGACGACATCGATGACGGTCGGGCGGTCGCGTTCTTCCATGCCCTGCCGCAATGCCGGAGACAGCGCCTCGGGGTCTTCGACGCGAATGCCGCCACAGCCCATTGCGCGGGCGATCGCCGCGTAATCCATCTCCTTGAGATCGGCCGATTGGTAGCGCCCACCCATCATCGCGTGCTGCAATGCCTTCACGTAACCCGATGCGGCATTGTTCACGACGATCACAGTGAGACCGCAGCCGGTGCGGCGCGCGGTCTCCAGCTCGCCGAGCATCATGTTGAACCCGCCATCGCCGCTGATCGCCACGACCGGGCGTTCGGGAGCGGCGAGCGCGGCGCCGATACCGCCCGGCAGCCCATAGCCGATCGAGGCGAACCCGCGATCCGGGATGAAATGCCGCCCCGGAACTTTCGTGTCGTAGAGGAGCCCCGTCCAATGCCCGGCGAAGCCGCCGTCGGCGACGAGGATCGCATCCGCCGGCAGCGTCTTGTTCAGCTCGCGGCAGAGGCGCGCCATGTGCACCGGCCGGTCGCGCGAATTGAGCCGCGGCCCGGCCTCCTCGTCCCATTTTCGCATGCGCGGCGCGAGTTCGGCGACATAATCGGCCCGCCCCGCGCGGGCGCCGGCACCGCTGTCCGACAGCGCCTCGGCGAGGTCTTCAAGCCCGGCGCGCGCATCACCCCACAGCGCGATTTCGGCCGGGATGCAGCGGCCGATCTCCTCCGCGACGATATCGAGATGGATGACCGGGATGTGGCGCGGCGGCAGCGCGAAGCGTTTGGTGGCGATCTCGCCGAGCTTGCAGCCGATGACGATCAGGCAGTCCGACGTTTCGATCAGATCGTTGGCGATGCGCGAATAGCGGCCGAACAGGCCGACATTGAGCGGGCTATTGCAGGCGATGCCCCCCTTGCCGGTCATCGTATGCGCGACCGGGATTGACTGCGCCTCGGCGAAGCGGGTCAGCGCGTGCCATGCCTCGGACAGGTGCACGCCGCCGCCGGTCAGCAGCAGCGGCCGTTTGGCTTTCGCGATCAGCTTCGCGGCGCGCTCGATGTCGGCGTGGTCGGGGCGGATGCGCCGCGCCGGCGCCTTCAGCGTCGCTTCATCGACGACAAAATCCTCCGGCGCAAAATCATGCGTGCCGTGCGCGACGTCCTCGGGCACGTCGAGCAACACCGGCCCCGGCCGCCCCGATGTCGCCACGGCAAAGGCGCGCCGCACCAGCTCGGGGATGCGGCTCGTCATCTCGACGCGGATCAGCTCCTTGACCGCGGGTTTCAGGATCTCGGCCTGGCGGCATTCCTGGGTCATATTTTTCCAAGAATGCGCGCGGTTGGTGTCGCCGGCGATCGCGACGACCGGGATGCCGCCGTTCAGCGACTCGACGAGTCCGGTAACGAGGTTGGTCGCGCCCGGGCCGAGCGTGCCGTCGCAGATGCCGGGGCGGTTGGTGACGCGGGCATAGGCGTCGGCGGCGAACGCGCCGCAGCGCTCGTCATTGATCAGGTGATGGTTCAAGCCGACAAGACCGACCGCGTCGTAGAACGGCAAAAGCTGAAAGCCGCCCATCCCGAACATCGGCCCGGCGCCCGACAACGCCAGTATCTCGGCCAGCGCGCGGCCTCCGGTCATCGTGCCCGAGGGTCGGTTCTGCAATGTGGCGGCCATGTGTGTTCCTCCCTCCTCACTGGGCGAGAGCGCGGCGCAGCCCGGCGACGAAATCGCGGGCGCTGATGCCGTCGCGCAGCCCGAGTTCCGCGGCGCGCGCGTTGACCCGGCTGATGATCCCGTCCTCGTAAGTCGAGCGCGCGTCGCCGATGCGGGCGCTTGCCGCCGAGACCGTCGCAGCCGCGATGCCGCGCGCATCGAGCGCCGGCAGGCGCGACACGCCGGCCTCGTCCTTGCCGATCCCGGCGTCGTTGTAGAGCGCCCCGCGCACGTCGTATTTGAGCGCCGTTTCCGGCTTGCCGCCGAGCAGCGCGCCATGCGAGCCGGTGATAACGATCGCATCCTTGTGCTCGGGCGAGACCAGCGAGGCGGAATCGAGCGCCCAGACTAGCGGCGGGTCAGGGATCAGCAGGAACGCCGCTTCGAGCGCTTCCGGCGGCTTGCGGTATGCCGGCCTCGCCTGCTGCAGCCGGGCGACGGCATCGCGGCACGATTGACCGGCAGTGACTCCGAGCACCGCTGCGAGGCCGTTCGCATGCGTGATGATGCCGCCTGCCATCATGTCGGCTCCATCGCCGATCCGCGCCGTCATGTGCCCCACGGTCGCGGCGGCGACGCCAAATTCCTCGAGATAACCGAGACCGCCGATGCCGGCGCGGTCACGGCCGATCCCGGCATCGTTGAAGATCGCCGCGGCGGCTTGCAACTTCACCGCGAGATAAGCGGCATAGACCCCGCCATGCGAGGCGTTGACGACAACGGCGCCGGCCGCCTCCGGCCCAACGCGGGTGATGCTGTCGGCGATAACTATCGGCGCGGGCATACCGGTTCGTGCTCAGGCTGCGACGGGCCGCCGTCCTTCGAGCACCTCGCGGATGCCGGCGGCAATGCGGTTGCGGTCCGGGAAGACATGGTTTTCGAGAACCGGGCTGTAGGGAATCGGCACCTGCAGCGCACAGACCCGTTTCACTGGCGCCTTAAGCCGCCCGAAGGTCGCCGGATCCTCGGTGACTAACGCGGCGATCTCCGCCGAGAAGCCGGCGGTCGGCCCGGCTTCGTCCGCGATGACAAGGCGCCCGGTCTTCTGCACCGAGCCGCGGATCGTGCCCGCATCGAGCGGCACGAGCGTGCGCGGATCGACGATTTCGACCGAGATGCCTTGCTTCGCCAACTCTTCGGCCGCGGCGAGCGCCTCGTGCACAAGCCAGGCAAGCGCGACGACCGTGACATCGCTGCCCTCGCGCTTGACATCTGCCTTGCCGAGGGGGATCGCGTAATCCTCCTCCGGCACGCCGCCTTTCAGCCCCATTAGTCGGCTCGACTCGAAGGAGATGACCGGGTTGTTATCGCGGATCGCGGTCTTCAACAGCCCCTTCATGTCGTAGGGCGTCGACGGCAGAAACATCTTGAGGCCCGCGACATTCATGAACATCGAGTACGGCGATTGCGAGTGCTGCGCCGCGACCTTTCCGCCGCCGCCGACTGACGCGCGAAACAGCAGCGGGAACGTCACCTGGCCGCCGAACATGTAGTGGATTTTCGCGGCCTGGTTGACGATCTGATCCATCGCGACAAAACAGAACGTCACCTGCCGCCAATCGACGATCGGGCGGAAGCCGCAGCCGGCGGCGCCGATGCCGATGCCGGTGAAAGCCGCCTCGGTGATCGGCGTCGCCTTGACGCGCTGCTCGCCGAATTCGTCGAGCAGCGACGGGATCGCATCGGTCGACATGTAGAAGATCTTGGGGTCGCGCCGCATCTCCTCGGCGATCGCTTCGAGCGCGGCCTCGTTATATGTCAGCTCTCGCATGGTCCGGTCCTCGCTCACGCCGCAAAGACGTCGTCGGTCGCATGCTCGGGCGAGGGGAACGGGCTCGCCTCGGCGAAGGAAACGGCCGCCTCGATTACGCCCATGATGCCGGTCTCGATCGACCGCAGCGCGCCATCGTCGAGCTCGCCTTGGTCCCGCAGCTGCCGTTCAAGCAGTGCGATCGGGTCCTTGCGCTTCCACGCTTCCAACTCCGCCGCATCGCGCGGATCGGGCTGGCCCTTGCGCTCGGTATGAGAGCGCCAGCGGTATGTCTTGCATTCGATCAAGGTCGGTCCGCCGCCCGAGCGAGCGCGATCGACCGCGGCGCTCGCCGCCTGATGCACGGCGAAAACATCATTGCCGTCGACGACAACCCCCGGGATGCCATAGCCGGCGGCGCGCTTCGCGACATCGGGCAAGGCATGCGTCGCGGCGGCGGCGGTTTGCGCCGCATACATGTTGTTCTCGCAGACATACAGCATCGGCAATTTCCAGGCCGCCGCGATGTTGAGGCACTCGTGAAACGGGCCGGCATTGGATGCGCCGTCCCCGAAGAAGGAGACCGCGACCCCGCCTTTGCCTTCCATCTGCGCCGCAAGACCGGCGCCGGTGACGATCGAGATGCCGCCCGCGACGATGCCGTTGGCGCCGAGCATGCCGATGCCGAAATCGGCGATGTGCATCGAGCCGCCTTTGCCCTTGCAATAGCCGGTCTGGCGCCCGTAGAGCTCGGCCATCATGCGGTTGAGGTCGGCGCCCTTGGCGATGCAGTGGCCGTGGCCGCGATGCGTCGAGATGATGCGGTCGGTGCGTTCGAGCGCGCTGCACACGCCGACCGCCGCCGCCTCCTCGCCGATATAGCAATGCACGACGCCATAGATCTTGCCGGCGAGGTAGTCGGCCGAGGCACGCTCCTCGAAACGGCGGATCGTCAGCATCTGGCGCAGCATCTCGCGCTGCTTGTCGGGGGAGACATTCGTCGTGAGGGCCATGCGCGTCATCCCTCCAGGCCGGGCAAGGGATTTTTATGATGGGCCAGCGCTCGAAGGCTGGCAACCGGGTCCACCGGACTCCACGCTGCGCTCCTTCCGGCATCGCGCCGTACCGTCACGATCAGCGCGGGCGCGGTACGGTTGACAGACGCCGTGCGGCTCAAGGAAGCTGGGGCCAATAATCAGGGCTCGATGGCCCGGCTGCTCAAGGGGAGGCGCGTTGTGGGTCCATTTCGGAAGCACCGGAAGCATTCAGCGTTCGCCGGCTTGGCCCTTCTGGTTGCCGCTCCGCTGAGCATTGGTTCGCTCTTACAGCTGAACCGTGCCATCGCGGCGGAAGTGAAGGGCGATAGCGACACCGCGGCGGCTGCGGTACCGCTTCCCGGTTCCGAGAGGAGCCTGGTGAGAGAGCCGTCCGCGGGCGGCTCGCTGGTCATTCGCGGTACCCGTCCCGAGCTCATAAGCGCCGAGGGCCCCGCCCCGGCCGGTGCAGGGCGTCCTAATTTCGTCGGCGGAGGGTACGGACCGGCCGGGTACTCGCCATGGGGGTACGGGCCGCCGGGCAATCTGGGATTCCGGCCGCTCCCGCTTAGCGGTTATGGCTGGAACTACGAATACGATTATGGCGGTCTCAATCCCCCGAACACGCCCCGATAAACGGGCGAAGCTGAAAATCCGGAAGTAGGCAGGCTCGCAGCTGGCGGAACAGCCGCGGCTGGTCAGCAGGCCCCGTCACCCGCGCTCGGCCGGCCGATGGCGCCCTGAACGGCAGCCAGAAACACTTCGAGCCGGATCGGCTTCATCATGCAGCTGTGGCCTTCGCGGCGGTCGCTCGGCAGTTCCGGCAGATAGCCGCTCATGATGAAGGTCTTGGCGCCGAGATCGGCCGCGCCGTCGGCGATCACCGAGCCGTCGCCGTCCGGCAGCCGCCAATCGGCGATGACGAGAGCATAACCTTGCTCCGCTAGACGGGCCCACGACTCGGCCGCGGTCTTTGCCACGTCCACTTCATAACCCTCGCCCTCGAGGGCAACGGCCAGCAGCTCGCCGACGTCCTGATCATCCTCGACCAATAGGATGCGCGTTCCGGGCATGGGATCTCCCCCGAGACTACCAAGAAACAGCGATACGAGCCGGAGGTTCCACCGAAAATGCCTCCGGCGTTGCCACAAAGCCCGCGCAGTGGACGAGAGCGGCTCGCGGCCGCAATATGCCGGTACGGGGCGCTTCGGCGCCCGGCCGCAAATGGCGAAGCATGCCGAAACAGTCGATCATCCGCTGGATCTTAGGGATTGCCGTGGTGTCATTCGCGGTGCTCGGCATCGCGTTCGGCTGGCAGGGATCGCCTCGTATCCATGGAACGGCAAGCGGCCGCATCGACCCGAGCGGTGTCGACCAGAGCGGTATAGACCGGGGCGATTTCGCTCGCCGGCACAGCGAGTTGCGGTTTCTGAAGGCCGCGTTCGATCGGCTCGAAGCAGAAGCGAAGCAAAATCCGGACAGCCCAGCGCTCGGCTCCCTGCACGCCGAGCAGCAGGCGATCGTGCGGCGCATGCGCGAGGTGGCCCATCCATTGCCCGCCGATGAGCTGCCGCGCGAGCTGCGCGTCCTTGCCAAGCCGGACCCTGACCCTGTCGTCGTCGGCCCCGCCTCTTCGGATCGTCCGCAGAATGCGGCAGGCAGCGCGACGGCGGCCACCAGCCTCAAGGTGACCAGCCTCAAGGTCGCTAGCCTCAGGACGGGGCTCGGTTCGGCTCGCGCTGCGCCGGATCTGAGCCTGCCGCATGACCCGGGGCTCAACCTCATCGTCCTCGTCGCGCGGCCGCGCCCGGCTCGGACAAAGGAAACATCGGCGGACAACTCCATCGAGGAGCAGCCATCCAATTTCGATGCCAAGCCCGGGACCAAGACACGGCCCATCCAAAAGGCCGCAGCACAGCCGCCGCTCTCCGGCACCGCCGGTTTGATCGAGCGGGCGCGCGCCGAACCGGTCCGCGCCGAACCGGCAACCGCCGGGCGCTGAGGGGCCGAATCCGGCCGGCGAGGGAAAGAAGACCCGCCCCTTCCCGGCGAACTGCGCTAGAATGCGACATACGACCGAATTTGAGGACGGATATGGCTCAGCTCGTTCTTGGGATCGGCACCTCCCACACCCCGATGCTGAACGCGCCGCCGGAGGATTGGCCGCGCTTTTACGAGCGCGACTCGAAGCGCACCAACCTGCTCGACGTCGAGGGACGGCTGACCAATTACGAAGAGCAGCTGAAACACGCGCCGCCCGGCATCCTGCAGGAGATCACGCCGGAACGGATGCAAGCACGGCACCAGGCGGTCGAGGGCGCGATGGCGCGCCTCGGCGATTTTTTGCGCGAAGCGAAGCTCGACGCGCTGATCGTCGTCGGCGACGACCAGGACGAGCTGTATCACGCCGACAACTTGCCCGGGATGCTCATCTATTACGGCGAGACGATCGCGAATGTGCCTCTCAAGCCGGTGGCGAACCCCGATTGGGGATGGCGCGCGGCGGCACGCTGGTACGAGGAAAAAGAGCCGCGCCGCTACCCGGTCGATGCGGGCCTCGCGCGCCATCTGATCGACGGCCTGATCGACGATGAGTTCGACATCGCCGCCTCCGACGGCACACCCGAGGGCGAAGGCGAAGGGCACGCGATCGGGTTTGTGCACAAGCGCATCATGAAGGATGTCGTGCCGATCGTGCCGGTCTGCATCAACACCTATTACCCGCCGAACCAGCCGACGCCGCGGCGCTGCTACAAGCTCGGCCAGGCGATCCGCGCCGCGGTCGAGAGCTATCCCGGCGACATCCGGGTCGGCATCGCCGGTTCGGGCGGGCTGTCGCATTTTGTCGTCGACGAGGCGCTCGACCGCGGCTTTATCGACATGCTGCGCCGGAAGGATGGCGCGGCGATCCAGGCCTTGCCGCGCGAGAAACTCAATTCGGGCAGCTCCGAGATCCGCAACTGGATCTGCCTCGCCGGCGCGGTCGATCATCTCGCGCTCGAATGGTCGCTTTACGAACCGGGCTACCGCACGCCGGCCGGCACCGGCACCGGCCTCGGCTTCGCCTTCTGGTCGTGAAGAGAAACAGCCTAAGCCCCGTCATTCCGGGATGGCCCTATGGGCCAGGCCTGGAATCCATATTCCAGAGGACCGTGTTCATGGTTTCCGGGCTCGCCGCTTCGCGGCGCCCCGGAATGACGCGGGAAGACGAGAGGAAATCGCGATGAATCGCAAGGACAGCGAAGACCTGGTCCGCGTCGGGCCGGGCACCGTCATGGGCAAGCTGATGCGGCAGTACTGGATCCCGGCGGCGATGTCGTCGGAATTGCAGCGCGACGGCGCGCCGATGCGCCTCATGCTGCTCGGCGAGCCATTGATCGCGTTCCGCGACTCGTCGGGCCGGGTCGGAATCATGGACCACAAATGCCCGCACCGCTGCGCCTCGCTGTTTCTGGGGCGCAACGAGCAGAACGGCATCCGCTGCGTCTATCACGGCTGGAAATTCGATGCCGAAGGCAATTGCGTCGACATGCCGAGCGTACCGGCGGAACGCGACTTCAAGCATCTGGTCAAGGCCAATGCCTATAAGACGGTCGAACGCAACGGGCTGATCTGGGTCTATATGGGCGAGCGCAAGGAAGCGCCGCCCTTGCCGCAGATCGAGGCGACATTGCTGCCCGAAAGCGAGGTGCAGATCAATTTCGCGCTTCGGGAGTGCAACTGGCTGCAGGCGCTCGAAGGCGACATCGACACCTGCCATTTCGGCTTTTTGCATGGTGGCAGCGTCGAGCCCGACATGCTGAGCGAGGATACTTTGCTCCGCTACACGCTGACCAATCGGGCGCCCGACTATCACGTCGCCGACACCGAGGCCGGCACGATGTACGCCGCCTATCGCGACGGCAAACCGGGCGAAACCTACTGGCGGTTCGCCAACTTCATGCTGCCGTTCTGGACCCAGACACCGCAGGGCAAGTTCGCGACGCACCTGCACAACCGCGCCTGGGTCCCGGTGGACGACCATCACACGATGTTCGTCAGCCTGCGCTGGCGGCACGAGCCGGCTTTCGTCACCGACGACAAGCAGGGGAACATGATGCCGGGCTTCGGCCGCGCGTTCGAATACCTGCCGAACACGACCGATTGGCACGGCCGCTGGCGCCTCAAGGGCCGGCCCGAGAACGATTGGCTTGTCGATCGCGAGGCGCAGGCACGCGGCGGCAACTACACCGGCATCTCCGGCATCCACGCGCAGGACCAGGCGGTCACCGAGAGCATGGGGCCGATCACGGACCATCTGTCGGAGCATCTGGGGCCCAGCGACATGATGATCATGCGGACGCGGCGCCGCCTGCTCGCGGTCGCGCGGGCCCTGGCGAAGAAGGGCACGGTGCCGCCCGGCGTCGACGATCCGGAAATGATGTACCCGGTGCGCAGCGGCGATTTCATCAGCGAAGCCGGACTCGACTGGCGCGACGCCTACGACCGGCAGATGGAGGCCTCGGTGCGGCCGCTGCAGGAGGCCGCGGAATAGACGACGGCGGTTGAACCGTCAGCCTCCGGTAAAGTCGCAGAAGGCGGCGAGGAACGCGTCCTTCTGCTCGTCGAACGGCGCGTGCCCGGCGTTGGGCAGCACGACCAGCTGCGAGCCGGGGATCAGAGCGCGATAGGCTTCGCCGAATTGCGGCGGAACGAGCCCGTCCGCCGCGCCCCAGATCAGTAGCGTCGGCACATCGATGCGGTGCAGCCATTTGCCGAGATCGGGGTTGTAGAAGCGTGGGCGATAGGCGAGCCGGGTAACGGCGGCGCGGTTTTTCGCGACGAGCTGCATGTCGACTTTCGCCATGTCGCCGACCCGCCGCGCCGCGCGCTCCTGGTCCGCGTAGAAGCGCCGCAAATTCTCCTCGACCGGCATGCGGAAGATGTCGGGGATCGCCTCACCGTTCGCGGTAATGCCGACCGCGCCGACCAGAGTGAGGCTTGCGAGGCGCGCCGTGCTGCGCACCGCCATCTCGGCGGCGATCCAGCCGCCGAGCGAGGTGCCCATCAGGTGCACCCGCTCGAGGCCGAGCGCTTTCAGGAGATCGAGATAGAAATAGGCGAGATCGCCCACATTATCGAGCCAGGGCGGGTCGTCCGACTGGCCGAACCCGGGATGCTCCGGCGCGAACACCGTAAAGCGCTGCGACAACGCCTCGAGAAACCCCATCCAGCCGGTATGGCCGCCGGCGCCGTGCAAAAACACGAGCGGCGCACCAGGTATTGCCGGGCTGCCGCGCAGCAGCCGGATCTGCGCGCCATCGACCGTCATCATTTCCGTGCTGTGCGGCATGCGGCCCCCTTACATGTCATCCCGGCGAAAGCCGGGATCCACCGTTCCTCCGCTCAGAGCTTGAGGTCGTCGTACAGATCGATCCAGTACGGGTTCTCGGCTTCGATCAGTTGAATTTTCCACGCCCGCTTTCATTCCTTGATCTGCTTTTCACGACGGATCGCGGCTTCCCAGTCTCGATGAGCCTCGAACCAGACGAGACGATCCACTCCATATTTCGAGGTAAATCCGGGAACCGCTTTACACTTGTGCTGCCAAACGCGCTGTACGAGATCGGACGTCACCCCAACATACAAAGTGCCGTGCGGCTGGCTCGCGAGGATATAGACGAAGAACATCATTGCGGGTTGGAGAGTGGGTCCCGGCTTTCGCCGGGACGACAATTTACTTTGATTTGCCAGGGGAGCGAAGCTGTGTCCGGCGGTTGCCGGATCGCAGGCAGCATGCGAGGCTCGCGGCCAACCGCTGAGGGAGACACCGATGGCGCTCAAGATCTACGGCATTCCGCGCTCGCGCACGTTTCGTGTGCTGTGGATGGCAAAGGAGCTCGGGCTCGATTACGAGAACATCGCGACCGACAACGAGGGCGGCAGCCGCACGCCCGAGTTTCTCAAGATCAACCCGAACGGCCACATCCCGGCGATCGACGATGACGGGTTCGCGCTGTGGGAATCGATGGCGATCAATCTCTACCTCGCAAAGAAATACAGCCCGGCTTCGCTTTATCCGGCCCGCCTGGAAGACGAGGCCAGCGCCTGGCAATGGAGCTTCTGGGGCATGACAGAGATCGAGCGGCCACTGCTGACCGCGCTGTTCCACCGCGCGATCCTGCCCGACGACAAGCGGGACGCCGCCTTGGTCGACAAGAGCGAACAAGAGCTCGGACGGCCGCTGATGGTGCTGGACGGCGCGGTAGCGAACACGCCCTATTTGCTTGGCGAACATTTCACGGTCGCCGATCTCAACGTTGCCAGCATCCTGTCCTGGGCGCGGCCGGCGCGGATCGATCTCGGCCATGTGCCCAAGATGGCCGACTGGTTCAAGCGCTGCGCCGAGCGCCCGGCAGCGCGCGCCGCCCGCGATCTGCAACGATAGGGCTGATCGACCGCCCGACCTGGACGGCTTACCGGGGACGATCAAAATTTGCCACGGCTGCGACGCCCCGTCGCGCTTGCCGGCAATTTTCCGAATATGTTAGCCCGTTGGCCGTTTTGCGGGAACGGGATCGGCATGCGGCTCCGTAGAAATTGAGGGGTTTCGACGACATGCAGCGCTTTGTGACGTTCAGGCCGCAGCGCGCGAGCGTGGCCGCCGGCTGAAGCCGCCCGATGACGTTTGTTCTGTATCTCGCGGGGCTGGCTGTCCTGATTGTCGTGCTCGCGCTCGGGCTCGAATTCGTGCAGCGCCGCCGGCTCGTGCCCTCGGGCGAGCCCGCTGCCGTACGTGCCGAGCCTCGGGTCGTGCCGAGCGTCACGGGCCCGAACCCGCTCGCCGCGCCGCCCGCAAGCGTTAGCCACGCCGCCCCAATGGCCCCCGGAACTGCCGCGCCGGTCGTCAGCGAACGGCCGGTGGCGGTAGGCAGCGTGCCGCGCCTAACAGCGCGCGGGGGCGCGGTGCGCGACATCGTGCTGATCGTCGCGGTGGCGCTCCTGGCGCTGATCGCGCTCGGCTCGGATTGGGTGTTCTACCGGCAGCTCGACGAGATGCGCGCGGCGCGGCGCGCGTGGCTCGCGCCGCAATCGGCGCGCAGCGACAAGGCCCCGGCGGCCGGCCGACCATTCGAGGTCTCGGTGTTGACGCAGAACAGCGGCGCCGAGCCGGCGATCGATATCTTCACCGACGCAGCGCCCTTCACGGTGGCGTTGGCCGATGCCGTCTCGCCCAGCGTCGACCGCAACATCCGCGACGCGCTGAACCGCTGCCTCGCAACCAAGCCGGGCGACCGCACGCGCGTCGTCTACCCGAACCCGAGCAGCGCCAACGACCGCACCGCGATCTCGATCAAGCGCGAGCTGATCGATTGGGATGTGCTCTACGGCACAAAGATCCTCGTCGTGCCGGGCTGCTATGCCTACCGCAGCGCCGGCCAGACGCATCACAGCGCGTTCTGCTTCTTCTATCAGCACGGTTTCTCGAACGCCGAGGACTGGCCGATCTGCCAAGGCGGCAATTACGCGGATTAAAGAGCCGCGGGCCTACACCGAAAAGTACTTGGCTTGCGGGTGGTGGACGACGATGGCCGAGGTCGATTGCTCGGGGTCGAGCTGGTCTTCCTCGCTGAGCGCGACGCCGATCTCCTCGGCGCGCAGCAACTCTAAAATCAGACGCTGGTCGGCGAGGTTCGGGCAGGCGGGATAGCCGAACGAATAGCGGCTGCCGCGATAGCCCTGGTTCAGCATCTCGTCGTGATCGCGCGCCTCCTCGGCGGCGAAGCCCAATTCGCCGCGGATGCGCTTGTGGACGTATTCGGCAAAGGCCTCGGCCATCTCGACCGAGAGGCCGTGCAGGTAGAGGTAATCCTGATAGCGGTTGTCGGCGAACCATTCGCGCGCCGCCTCCGAGGCGCGGCGGCCCATCGTCACGAGCTGTAGGCCGATGATGTCGCGCCCGTTCGCGTCAAGCCCGGGGTCGTCGACATCGCGGAAAAAGTCGGCGATGCAGAGCCCGCCCTCCTTGTTCTGGCGCGGGAACGAGAAGCGCGCGACCTCCTTGCGGCCGCTATCGTCGAACAGGATCACGTCGTTGCCCTGCGCGGCGCAGCGCCAATAGCCATAGGCGGCCTGCGGCACCAGGATGTTCTCGCGGATCGCGATGTCGGCGATGCGGGCCATGACCGGGCGCAATTCCTTCTTCGCCCATTCCTTGTATTCGGCGAGCGAGCGGCCCTCCTTCCGGTAGCCCCACTGGAATTGGTAGAGCATTCGCTCGTTGAGGTAGGGCACGATCGCCTTGACCGGCACGCGCGCGATCGTCTGCGGTCCCCAGAAGGGCGGTTGCGGCACCGGCAGCCCTCGCGTCAGCTCGGCCCGGCGCAGCTTGATTTCTTCGAGATCGACCGGGCGCAAGACCCGCGCATCAGCGGCGCGGCCCAATTTGCGGGACTCGTTCTTCGGCCGGCCGGCGTTCTTTTGCTGGACTTCGGCGAGATAGCCGTCGAAATCGTTGCCGGTGATGCGGTCCATCAGCGCGAGGCCGTCGAAGGCGTCGCGGGCATAGGCGACGCGGCCGCAGGCGTAGGCCTTGACGCAATCCTCCTCGACATAGCGGCGTGTCAGGGCAGCGCCGCCCAGCATGATCGGCACGTCGAGGCCGAGCCGGGTCATCTCTTCCAGGTTCTCGCGCATGACGACGGTTGATTTGACGAGGAGGCCCGACATGCCGATCGCATGCGCCTTGTGCTCGGTGGCGGCTTCGAGGATCGAGCCGATCGGCTGCTTGATGCCGAGATTGACGACACGGTAGCCGTTGTTGGTCAGGATGATGTCGACGAGGTTCTTGCCGATGTCATGGACGTCGCCGCGCACCGTCGCCAACACGACGATGCCCTTCTCCTGGCCCTCGACCCGCTCCATGAAGGGTTCGAGATAACCGACCGCCGCCTTCATCGTCTCGGCCGATTGCAAGACGAACGGCAGTTGCATCTTGCCGGCGCCGAACAGGTCGCCAACGGTCTTCATGCCGCCGAGCAGGATGTCGTTGATGATCTCGAGCGGCTTGTAGCTCTGCATCGCCATTTCGAGATCGGCTTCGAGCTCCTGGCGGTCACCATCGACGATGCGCTGTGCGAGCCGGTCTTCGAGCTTTTCCGGGCGACCCTTTTTCTCGGCCTTTTCGATGGCGCGGTCCTGAAACAGCGCCATGAAGGATTGCAGCGGGTCGTATTTATCCTCCGGCCCGTCGCGGCGGCGGTCGAAGATCAGATCCTCGGCGATCCGCACCTCCTCCTCCGGAATGCGGTGCAATGGCTGGATCTTTGAGAAGTGCACGATCGCGCCGGTCAGGCCACGGCGCAGCGCGTGATCGAGAAACACCGAGTTCAAGACCTGCCGCGCCGGCGGGTTGAGGCCGAACGAGATGTTCGAAAGGCCCAGGATGATCTGGCACTCGGGCATGCGCTCGCGGATGCGTTCGATCGCGTCCAAGGTGTTGAGGCCGAGCCGGCGGTCGTCGGCGTTGCCGGTGCAGATCGTGAAGGTCAGCGGGTCGAACAGCAGGTCGCTCGGCGGCAGACCATGCTTGTTGCAGGCGAAATCGTAGAGGCGCTCGGCGACGGCGAGCTTGTGCTCGATCTCTTTCGCCATGCCCGTCTCGTCGATCGTCAGCGCGATGACCGCAGCGCCGAAACGGCGCGCGAGGCGAAGGCGCTTGTCAGCCGCTTCCTCGCCATCCTCGAAATTGATCGAGTTGATGATCGGCTTGCCGCCATAAAGCTTCATCGCGGCTTCGAGGACCGGGTATTCGGTCGAGTCGATGACGAGCGGCGCATTGATCGAGCCGCGCATGCGGCCGACGATCTCGTTCATCTCGGCAATCTCGTCGCGGCCGACAAAGGCGGTGCAGATATCGAGCGTGTGCGAGCCTTCCTTGACCTGCTCGCGGCCCATCTCGACGCAGCCTTCCCAATCGCCCTCTTCCTGCAGCCGGCGGAAGGCGCGCGAGCCGTTGGCGTTGCAGCGCTCGCCGATCGAGAGATACGCGTTCTCCTGCCGCAGCGGCACTTGGCTGTAGAGCGAGGCCACCGACGGGGTCCATACCGGCTGGCGCTTTTTCGGGACGGGCCGCGTGCGGTCGCGCCCGATGCGGCGCAGCATCTGGTCGAGCGCGGCGATGTGCTCGGCCTCGGTGCCGCAGCAGCCGCCGATCATGGCAACCCCGTCCTCGATGACGAAGCGCTCGAGCCATTGCGCCAGTTCGCGCGGGGTCAGCGGGTAATGGGTGCGGCCGCCGACCAGCTCGGGGAGGCCGGCATTGGGCTGTAGCGAGATGTGGCCCGGCCAATTCTCGCCGAGCCATTTGACGTGTTCGGCCATCTCGCGCGGGCCGGTCGCGCAGTTGAGGCCGATCACCGGCACATCGAGCGCGTGAATGATCGTCGCGGCGGCGGCGATGTCGGCCCCGACCAGCAAGGTGCCGGTCGTCTCGACCGTCACCTGCACGATGATCGGAATATCCTTTTTGGCGTCCTCGCGGGCGCGCTTTGCGCCGTTGACCGCGGCCTTGATCTGTAAGGGATCCTGGCAGGTCTCGATCAGGATCGCATCGACCTCGCCGGCGACAAGCCCGGCGCATTGCAGCGCCAGCGCGTCTTCGAGCTCCTGATAGGCGATGTGACCGAGCGAGGGCAGCCGCGTTCCCGGCCCGACCGAGCCCAATACGAACCGGGTCCGGCCGTCATGCGCGAATTCGCCGATGGCCTCGCGCGCCAGTTCGGCGGCGCGGCGGTTGAGGTCGAAGGCTTTGTCGGCGATGCCGAATTCCGCCAGCGTGATCGGCGAGCCGCCAAAGCTGTTGGTCGCGGCGAGCGCGTCACAGCCGGCGGCGAGATAGCCGCGGTGGATTTCCAGCACGAGGTCCGGGCGGCTCTCGCACAGGATTTCGGTGCAGTTCTCGTGGCCGAGGAAGTCGCGCTCGATGTCGAGCTGGCGCGCCTGCACCTGCGTGCCGATCGGCCCGTCACAAAGCAGCACGCGGTCGGCGAGGTAATCGAGCAGATGCGTCATCGCCAGTTCACGCGACCGTGGCGGAGCGGGCGGCGCGCACGCCCAGCAGATGGCAGATCGCGACGATCAGATCGGCGCGGTTCAGCGTGTAGAAATGAAATTCGTGGACGCCGTTGGCATGCAGCCGGCGGCATTGCTCGGCGGCGAGCGAGGCGGCGACGAGGCGGCGGGTATCGGGATCGTCGTCGAGCCCGTCGAAATGCCCCGCCATCCAGCCCGGGATCGCGGCGCCGCAACCCGCGGCCATGCGCTTCAGTTGCGCGAAGTTGGTAACCGGCAGGATGCCCGGCACGATCGGTACGCAGATGCCGGCCGCATGCGCGCGGTCGCGGAAGCGCAGATAGAGATCGACATCGAAAAAGAACTGCGTGATCGCGCGGTTGGCCCCGGCGTCGAGCTTGGCCTTCAGATTGTCGAGATCGTGGTCGGGGCTGTGCGCCGAAGGATGGGTCTCGGGATAGGCGGCAACGCTGATCTCGAAATCGGCGGCGCGCTTGAGGCCCGCGACGAGGTCGGCGGCATAGGCATAGCCGCCGCGATGCGGCGTGTAGCTCGCGCCGAGCCCGCCGGGCGGATCGCCGCGCAACGCGACGATATGGCGAATGCCCGCCTCCCAGTAGCCATGCGCGACTCGATCGATTTCCTCGCGGGTTGCGGCGACACAGGTCAGATGCGCCGCCGGTTCGAGCGCGGTTTCCTGGCGGATCCGGCGCACGGTCGCGTGGGTCCGCTCGCGGGTCGAGCCGCCCGCTCCGTAAGTAACGGAGACGAAACGCGGCGCCAGCGGCTCGAGCCGCTTGATGACGTCCCAGAGGCGCTCCTCCATTTCGGGCGTCTTCGGCGGGAAGAACTCGAACGAGACGCGCGGCGGGCCGCCGTCGAAATCGCCGACCGGATCGGCCGACAACAGACCGCGTGGCGGTGCCAAAGAGGCGAGAGGCAGGGTGTCGCTCATCACAGCAGCGCCTTTTCGGGGGACGCGACGGGCAGGCCGGCATCGCGGAGGCCGGATTGCGCGAGGCCAGATTGCGCGAGGCCAGATTGCGTGAGGCCGGGCGGGTCGCGCCGAAACGCGGTCCAGATCACGACGGTCAGCGGATCGCCTGGCAGGTGGCGCGCCGGCGCCGGGTCGAGGCCGGCGGCGCGGCACCAATCAGCGACCTCGCCATCGGCAAAGCCGAGCCGGCGATGCGCCTGCTCGTCGCGCAGGAATTCCAGGGTGTGCGGCGCGAAATCGACGACAACGAGCATGCCGTTCGGCCGCAAGACGCGCGCCGCCTCGGCAATCGCTTCGGCCGGCCGCTCGGCATAATGCAGCACCTGGTGGATGACGGCCGCGTCGAAGCACGCACCGGGGAGCGGCAGCTGGTACATGTCGCCGAGCCGCACCGTGCCGTTGACGAGCCCGGCGTGTTCGAGGTTGACGCGGGCGATCGCAAGCATCTCGCGCGACTGATCGATGCCGAGCGCATGGCCGACATGGAGGCCGAGGATCTCAAGCATGCGGCCGGTACCGGTGCCGATGTCGAGGAGATCGGCCGGTTGCGCGGCGCCGATAACCTCGCCCAGCGCTGCCTCGACCTCGCGCTCATCGATGTAAAGCGAGCGGATCTGGTCCCATTGCGCCGCATTCTCGCGGAAATAGGCAGCCGCGAGTTCGGCGCGCTGGCGCTTGATCGCGGCGAGCCGCTGCAGGTCGAGCGCGATCGTCGGGTCGGCATCGCCGCACGCGTTGACGAGCGGCCGCACCAGGGCGCTCGCCGCGGTCCCGGAACTCAAGCGGTAGAACACCCAGCTGCCTTCGCGGAAGCGGTCGAGCAATCCCGCATCGCAGAGCAGCTTCAGATGCCGCGACACGCGGGGCTGGCTTTGCCCTAGGATCTGCGCCAATTCGCTGACGGTCAGCTCGCCGCGCGCGCACAGCACGAGGAGCCGCAGCCGGGTCGATTCGGCAGCCGCACGCAAGGCTGCAAGCAGCTCGTCCATCGAGGCGCCGGCCTCGACCGGCGGCCCGGGAACGTTGGCTAGAGCGCTGACGACCATCGCTCAAGGATATAAAGATATCTTTATATCGTCAAGCGGATCGGGCTTCGCGGCTTTTTAGAGATTATTAACCTTACGCCGGCATGATCTGCGGTTGAGCGGATCGCGATGCACTTCGCGGAACGGACGAGCGTGTCTGGGGCCATGCTGCGACGATGTGACATGGCTGCGAGCATCACCGCAAACCTGGTTGCGTTAAGGATCGCTTGCCGCGCTCACGCGTTTTTCGTCATTATCCACCGCCGTTATCGCCCCCTTCGGGATTTCCAACGAGGCTTGCGATGTTGCTGCGCCGGTCACTGCTAGTCGTCCCGGGGCTCCTGGCGCTCGGGTTGGCCGTTTCGGGATGTGCGGCACCGCCGCCGACAGCCGCAGGCGCCGAGTCCTTCAACGATCCTATCGAGGACACCAACCGCTCCATTTTCAGCTTCAACCAAATGGTCGACCGGAATGTGCTGCTGCCCGTGGCCAAGACCTATCGCACGATCATCATTCCGCCGATGCGCCAAGCCTTCCACGATTTCATGGAAAACCTGAACTCGCCGGTAATCTTCGCGAACGACGTAGTGCAGGGCCAATTCAGGTTGGCCAGCCAGACCTTTGGCCGCATGGCGATCAACACGACGATGGGCTTCGGCGGCATGTTCGATTTTGCAACGCAATTCGGTATCCCCTATCACGCCAATGATTTCGGCATCACATTGGCGACATGGGGTGTTGACGAAGGTCCGTACTTGGTTATGCCGGTGCTCGGCCCGTCCAATCCGCGCGATGCGGTCGGGATGATCGCCGACGGGTTTGCCGACCCCGGCGATCAGGTTGCCTCGGCCTATCACCGTCTATGGGCGAGCGTGGCGCGAGCCATGGTGTCAGGCATCGACGAGCGCTCGCGCAACATCGAGAGCCTTGACGACATCGAGCGCACCTCGCTTGACTTCTATGCGACCATTCGCTCGCTTTACCGTCAGCGCCGCGCGGCGCAAATCCGGCACGAGCAAGAGAACTTGCCCAATCCGTCGCCGCTTGGCAGTCTGACGCCCGCGCCAGCGGTGTCCCCCTCGATCGCCACCGCGCCCCAGCTCCGCCAGGTTTCAGCGAAATGATGCGACGTTCCCCCGTTACGGCCGCCTTGATCCTGCTGCTTGGCTTGGTTGTGGCGCCGCCGCGCCAGGCGGCCGCCCAGGATGCCCGCGCCTTCGTTGCCGAACTGGGCCATCAGGCGATCCAGGTCCTGGGTCCGAGCGTATCGCCAGCCCAACGGGTCGCGCGTTTCCGCCAGCTGTTCCACGAGGATTTCGACGTCCCGGGCATCGGGCAGTTCGTGCTCGGCCGATACTGGCGGATCGCCACGCCGGCGGAGCAGAAGGAATTCCTCCAGCTGTTCCAGGAATACATCGTGCAGTCCTATGCCGCACGGCTCGCCGAGTATGGCGGCGAGCCGTTCCGCGTCATCGGCAGCCGGCCGGGCGGCAACGAGACGGTCGTGAGCAGCGAGATCGATCGCCCGAACGGCAGCCGCGTGCTGGTCGACTGGTATTTGATCGAGCGCGGCGGGTCGCCCAAAATCACCGATGTCTATGTCGGCGGCGTCAGCATGAAGGTGACGCAGCGCGACGAATTCGCCTCGGTCATCCAGCGCAATGGCGGGCGCGTCGACGCGCTGTTGGCGCAGCTGCGGCAACGGCTTGCCGCAGTCCGTTAAGGTTTTTCTCCAAGATACGATCCCCTTTCTTCAGTCGGCTATCAGGCGGCGGGCGAGAGCCGCGGCGGTGTATTCGCGCGGGGCGCGCGGGGCGGCACAAATGCCATCGGCCAAGTGTTCAATACCCTCAGAGACAACAGCGCACACTCTTTGTGGGGTACCCAATCAATGCGAACCATGCTTCGGCTTAAGGACAGCCGCCTGGGCGCGATGACCGTCGCCTTCCTGATGCTTGCCGGCCTCGTAGCCGGGCCGCGCGGCGCGATGGCGCAGGACGCGTCAAGCTTTATCCAGAACCTCGGGACGCAGGGCATCCAGGCGCTCGGGCCGTCGGTGCCCCAATCACAGCGCGCGGCCCGTTTCCGGCAGATCTACGACAGCGATTTCGACACGACGGGGATCAGTCGCTTCGTGCTCGGGCCGAGCGGCCGCAACATGACCCCCGAGCAGCAGCAGGAATTCGCTGGGCTGTTCCGCGACTACATCGCCCAGACTTATGCCGAGAAGCTGGCCTCCTTCGGCGGCGCGCCCTTCCGGGTCACCGGCACGCGGGAGAACGGCGACGAGACGATCGTGACCAGCCAGGTCATGCGCCAGGGCGGGCCGGCCGAGCTGCAATGGCACGTCGCCAACCGTGGCGGACGCATGCTCGTCACCGACGTCAACGTCAACGGATCGAGCATGAAGGTCAGCGAACGCGACCAGCTCGCCGGCATCATGCAGCGCAATGGCGGGCGCCCGGACGCGCTGCTCTCGGTGATGCGGCAGCAGACGGCTCATCATAGCGGCGGGACGCAGCACCCGGGCGCCATGCCTCAAGGGACCCCGGCGGGTGGCGCGGTCGGCAGCAGCATGCCGCCGCGGCAATAACCGGACATTGTGAGAGAACCCTCTCCCGCAGCGAGGTTTCCTGGGCGGGAGAGGGTTCTTTATGCCCGCGTCAGAGGCTTGTAGCGGATGCGATGCGGCTGATCGGCCGAGGCGCCGAGGCGCCGGCGGCGGTCGGCCTCGTAATCGGCGTAATTGCCCTCGAACCACACGATTTGGCTGTCGCCCTCAAAAGCCAGCATGTGAGTCGCGATGCGGTCCAGGAACCAGCGGTCATGCGTGATGATGACGGCGCAGCCCGGATAATCGAGCAGCGCCTCTTCGAGCGCCCGCAGCGTGTCGACATCGAGGTCGTTGGTCGGCTCGTCGAGCAATAATAGGTTGGCGCCCTCCTTCAGCATTTTGGCGAGATGGACGCGGTTGCGCTCGCCGCCGGAAAGCTGTCCGACCTTTTTCTGCTGGTCGGAGCCGCGGAAATTGAACAGCGCGCAATAGGCGCGGCTCGCGATCTTGCGGCGGCCCAGATCGATCTCGTCGTGCCCACCGGAGATTTCCTGCCAGACCGTGTTGTTGGGGCCGAGCGTGTCGCGCGACTGGTCGACATAGCCGAGCTTGACGGTGTCGCCGAGGCGGAACTCGCCGCTGTCGGGCTGCTCCTGATCGGTGATCATGCGGAACAGCGTCGTCTTGCCGGCGCCGTTCGGGCCGATGATGCCGACGATGCCGCCGGGCGGCAGCCGGAAATTCAAATCCTCGATCAGGAGGTGGTTGCCGAACCCCTTGCGGACTTGCTTCGCCTCGACGACGAGATCGCCGAGGCGCGGCCCCGGCGGCAACACGATCTGCGCCGTCTCGGGCGCCTTCTCGCGGCTCTGCGCGACGAGCGCGTCATAGGCGGACACCCGCGCCTTGCTTTTCGCCTGGCGGGCGCGCGGGCTCTGCCGCACCCACTCCAATTCGCGCTCCAGGGTTCGGCGGCGCGCCTCTTCCTGGCGGCCCTCGGTTTCGAGCCGCGCCTGCTTCTGTTCGAGCCAGCCCGAGTAATTGCCCTCGTAGGGGATGCCGTGACCGCGATCGAGTTCGAGGATCCAGCCGGCGACCTCGTCGAGAAAATAGCGGTCATGCGTGACCGTGACGACGGTGCCGGGGTAGTCCTTCAAAAAGCGCTGCAGCCAAGCGACCGACTCGGCATCGAGATGGTTGGTCGGCTCGTCGAGCAAGAGGAGGTCGGGGCGCTGCAACAGCAGCCGGCACAGTGCGACGCGGCGCCGCTCGCCGCCCGACAGACTCGCGACCGACGCCTCGCCCGGCGGGCAGCGCAGCGCGTCCATCGCGATCTCGACGGTGCGGCCGAGTTCCCAGGCATCGGCCTGGTCGATCTTTTCCTGCAACTCGCCTTGCTCGGCGATCAGCGCCTCCATCTCCTCGGGATCGAGATCCTCCGCGAAACGGGCGCTGACCGCCTCAAAGCGTTCGAGCAGCGCCTTTGTCTCGGCGAGCCCTTCCGTGACATTGCCGGCGACATCCTTCGCGGGATCGAGCACCGGCTCCTGCGGCAGATAGCCGACCCGAACGCCCTCGGCGGCCCACGCCTCGCCGCCGAAATCGCGCTCCTCGCCCGCCATGATCCGCAGCAATGTCGATTTACCGGCGCCGTTGAGGCCGAGAACGCCGATCTTGGCGCCCGGCAGAAAGGACAGCCAGATGTCGCGCAATACCTCGCGGCCGCCCGGATAGGTCTTGCCGAGGCCTTTCATGACGTAGATGTACTGGTAAGCGGGCATCTAGTTGAATTCCTTTGGTAAAATAGCACAATATTTGACTGTCCAGAAGCTGTCCAGGTGAAGAGAGACGACGCATATCAGCCTAATGCTTTGATTTTCAACATGAAAAGCACCGGGAGAGCTGTAAGAACAGAAAATTTGCGCTGTACGCGCCGGTTTTCGCATCGGTCAGACCTATTTTTTGCGAGGGTATCGACGCCGTCTGGTCGCTCAATTCCGGCCGACCCATTCAGGCGTCGCTCGTGCTTACATTGGACGCGGTAGCATGATTTGGAAGGTGCCGCAAATCGGAACTAGGTGGGCGGATGCGGTCGAGAGTATGGCCGTTTCCGTGCACCCAGAAAATCCAACAGGGATGGGCGGCGAAGGCCTGAAAGGCCGGGTTTACTTCGCCGATCGGCTGTCAGTTCACAGGCTGTCCGCCGAAACCATAGCCGGCAGAAGAGCGCAGCGATAGACGCCAAAGCGCGGTGGGTGATCTCAGCACAGCGGCCCCATGCTGCCCTTATCGGCTCCGGGTGTGGCCTCCACCAGGAGCCTCGCTCTGTCGGCCGCGATCTCTCTCGGTGTGATCCTGAGAGCGCTCCTTGGCCTCCCGGATCGCCGCGGCCCGGTCGAGGCGCAACTGCCTTGCTTCGCTCGTCTCGCCGTCGTCGGATCGCTTGGTTTTCTCCTCCGACGCTCCTTGACGCCGCTGGTGATCTCGCATTGCTGCGCGCGACTGACTAACGTAGTCATCGCCGCCTGAGTATCCCCGCTCGATAAGGGCCTCGCTGTGGGACTCGTTCGTCTCCCGCGCTCGGCGCTCCCGCTCAGCAATGATCTCGCGAGCCTCTTTGATATTGGGCACGCTCTCGGGATCGAGCGCTGCCATAAACTCGCGCAGCTCGGCAGCCTTCATCCCATCGATGCGGCGAACGAGGCTGTGGATACCGCCCTTCTGGTCGAGGATTACGTAATCGCGCCGGTCGCCGTGGGCGAGTGTGTAACCGCGCTCCTGTAGCGCGGCACGGAAGGCTTCCGCGCCGTCGCTCGCGCGGAACGCCGCTGTTACCTGGTCTCTGACGTGTTTTCCGGTAATGCCGGTGCGCTCCTGCTGCTGAAGCTCGGCACGCGAGGGCGTCCGGTCGGGCCGCTCAACTCCGTCTCGCTCATGATGGGCGCCCTGCACCCGATCATGCCCGAACCGCCGTTCGAGATCGCGGGCAACCTCTTCGTGCTTGCGATAGTTATGGCTGTCGCTGACCGAGCGCATCTTCGCGAGGTCGATCCGTGACCACACTATATGTATATGTTGGCGGCCGAGCTTCTCGTGCATCACCACGATGCGCGCATGGCCGTCGAGCCCGAGTTTTTTCTCCAATGCATCGATCGCCTCGCCGCGCTGCGCCGGCGTCAGCACGTGCGGCGGCTCCGGGCTCATGGCGGCATGGTAGAGCGAGCGCTCGCAGCGGGTGCCGATGGCATAGGTATCCATTTCGACAAGCGCGCCGCGCAAGTCCTGGGAAATGGTGCCGCGCGTTTCGATGAGGCTCACGCGCTCGTTCTTCTCGGCATTGCCAAGGTGCGTAGCGAGCTGCTGGGGCCCGGTGCGGGATTTTCCTTTGATGATCATGTGTCCCGGCCAAGCGCCTTGAGGATCGCGTCGCGGACGCGCCCGAGGCTAGCGAGCGTTTCCTTGAGCTCCCAGGGATCGATGCAGTTGCCGAAATTGTTATCGCGGGCGATCTGATTGAGGTTGCCGCCCACATGCCCAACTTCGCCTAGCAGCCGAGCAAGCTCCCGCCGTTCAATCGGCGGGCGACGTACTTGACGCGGCGTAGGTGCTCCAAGAAGGACCTGACGGGCGTAGCTGCCCGGAGTGAAGCCCGATCGATCGGCCGCTAGGTCGATCGCGGCTCGCTCCTCCGGCAAGAGCCGGATCGTCAGGTGTTTGGTGCGGGCGCGCTTCTCGCTGCCGTGGCTCATGGGGCCACCACGCAGCGCCGGGGTAAGGGCGGAAAGGGGATGGCATCCCCGATCCGCGCTGGGGTCTCGGGGAGCAAGGCTCCATGAGTGCGGATACCAAAGGGGCATACCCTTTGGCCGGAGGTGTCGGAGCGGGACGCCTCTGACGCGGGGTGATCCAACGAGGGGGCAAGGCCCTCCTCTTGGTCGGGGTGCACGGGGCGGAACGCCCCTGCCAAGCCGCGCGGTGGATAAGGCGGGCTTCCCCCCGCCGGGGCGCGCAGCGCACTACCGCGCATGGCTGGCCACTTCACCTATCTGCCCTTCACTTTCTTCTTGTTATAACTCTTGCCGAAAAAACGGCATCTAAAATTCGTGGGAAGGTAGGGCAGCTACCTTCCCGTCCGGCGTTCGCGCGGTTGCAATGATCTTACCATACGAAAAATACTTTCACGCAACCCGCCCGCGGCATGCCCGAACCGAAACCAGCAAACCTGCTGTGCACAGCTCATACCGCGCCGCATACGGTCTGGCCTCTTGACCTTTTCATCAATCGAAGATTGCAATATTCCGAGCTAAAACAACGATCGGCTATTCGAGGGTCCTACCGATGGCGGCCAACTGGAACGCGTCGCAAGCTCCTTCCACGACAACTCACGGTCCATACGCCGTTGCCGATCATTGGGCCGCGCTCTTCGATCAAGACGGACCAGGCTCCGGTATACCCCTTGGCACCGCCCGATGGATGTCACCGGATGCTGCGGTACGAAAATTTGTCTATCCCGGATCACTGTTCTCTGGCCGCGTATGGGTCGGCGAGGCCTTCGACCATCTCAACAGTCCGCTCGGTTATCTCGACGACCGGCACGTCTGCCTTGTCAGCGGCTCACGCGGCGGCAAGGGTGTCGGCTCGATCGTGCCGAACCTCTGTTTCTGGCCCGGCTCTGCCATCATCGTCGATCCGAAAGGCGAAAACGCCACCGTTACCGCAGAACGTCGTGGCGCGGGTTCGGCCTATGCGCACGCTATGGGCCAAAAGGTCTGCATCCTCGACCCCTTCGGCGAGGTGCAATTACCAGCCGCTCTCAAGGCCCGATACAATCCCCTCGACGCGATTGATCCCGCGAGCGACTACGCGGTGGACGACGCTAGCAGGGTCGCTGCTGCTCTCGTGGTTGTCGAGAACAGGAACGATCCCTATTGGGAGGAAGCCGCCCGCAATCTGATCAAGGGCCTCATCCTCCACATCATCTCCGCACCTCAGTTTGAAGGTCAGCGCAATCTGATCACAGTACGGCGGCTCCTAACACAAGGCGATTGGCTCACCGTCGAAGCGGCTCGGGAGGATGGAGAGAAGGACATTCCCTCACCTTTTCAGGTGCTCTGGTCGATGATGCGCCGCAACCCCTCCTTCCATGGAGTGGTTGCGGCTGTCGGCGAGCAAATGATCTCGATGGCCGAGAAGCAGCAATCGGGTGTCATGGAGTCCGCTCGAACCAATACCGAGTTCATGGACAGCACACCAATGCGCCGGCTTCTGGAGGCCTCCGATTTTGATCTCGGCGAGCTGAAGACAAATCCGCGTGGGCTTTCCGTATTTCTGACCCTGCCGCAGCGTTTCATGCAAACGCATTATCGCTGGCTACGCCTCATGATCGCCCTCGCCGTCGGCGAAATGGAGCGCATCAAGAGGCGTCCCGCGACCGGCCATCCAACGCTCTTCGTGCTCGACGAATTCGCGGGCTTAAAGCGGATGGAGGTGATCGAAAATGCCGCTGCGCAGGCGGCCGGGTTCGGGATCAAGTTCTTCTTCGTTGTCCAGAACCTGCCGCAGCTCGACGACATCTACGATTAAGCCTGGGAGACGTTTCTCGGTAACTCCGGCCTCAAGATGTTCTTTCAGATCGATGACGATTTCACCCGGCAATATGTGAGCCGCCAACTCGGCGAATTCGAAACCACCCGGCTTTCCCAATCGGGCTCGGCCTCCCGATCGACGTCGAACTCGACGACGACTGGAAACTCATCGTCCGAGAATTGGAGCCGAGGCACCAGCCGAAGGCCGATCTTCCATTTCAGAACCTCCAAGCAAGCCTCATGGGGCCGTTCGTTCTCAGG